>Ga0172372_10000063_pt1 | contig 143333 bp, 165 predicted proteins | sample LakKiv5m_2_FD_114544 | JGI IMG/M metagenome (GOLD analysis project Ga0172372, IMG submission 114544) | Freshwater microbial communities from Kabuno Bay, South-Kivu, Congo - kab_092012_9.5m | ecosystem: Environmental > Aquatic > Freshwater > Lake | place: Democratic Republic of the Congo...
AACACACTGTCGACGGCACTTGGCGACGCATCGGACAACTCCTCCAATGCTTCACACCACAAGAGTGCGCCGCCTACGTCAGAAACGCAGGATATGCTTCGGTATGAACCGGAAAGACTCTAGTCGCCGTCGCGGCGCACAGCCGGGTAATCAGAACGCGCTACGGCACGGGCAGCGGTCGCAGGCAGCGATCATCTCGCGTAAGCTCAGCACCGCACGGGTGAAGGCCTTAGCACATGTCGTTCATGGGTATGGTCTCGCCGTCGATCCGGCGCGGCATCGGATTACTGCTCTCCGTCCGGATCAGGTCGAATTGCTCTCACAGCGCGATCCGCGACTCCTCGCGCTTGTTCCTCCGAGGTCCCTCTGTCAAACGGCGACCCTAGCGACCGACAGGGAACGCTGCTGATGTGGAAGCTTCTTTTCAGCTTCGAAGGACGAATCAATCGCGCCAAGTTTTGGGCTGTGTTGGCGCCGGTAGTAGCTCTGGTGTTCGTCCTTCAAGTTCTTTTTGAGATCGCAAAGTTGGTCGAGGATCGTGCTTGGCCCCTTTTCGTACTTTGCGTCCCAGCATTCCTGCTGGTTTGGATTTGCTGGGCAATACAGTGCAAGCGTTGGCAAGATCAGGGAAAGTCCGCCACTCCTTGGCGGTTCCTTCTGAATTTTGTACCGGTCATCGGGACTATTTGGATACTGGTCGAGTGCGGAATGTTGCGCGGCACTGTCGGGCCAAACATGTATGGCCCCGACCCGTTGGAACCGAAGCATCCGCCCGAAACTGCTTCAAGCCGGGCTGAGGCGCCCAGTACTGTTCGTGTCGCGGCTGAGACAAGTCCTGTTCAGGATGAAGTCGGCGAAAAGTACGCGATGCTACTGAAATACTCCGACAAGGCCCGTTCGGCGGAGGCACGACTGGGCATGTTGCCGGGCGAGCTTCGGGAGAGGTTCAAGCAGGAAGTCGTGGCGAACCCGAGTCACGTCGAAGAGATCGCCGCTCGCCTTCTTGCCGAGGCGCAGAAGCGGCTTACCCCATTCGGTGATCCGAAGTTGGACGCTCTGTACCAGAAGCTGGAGGCACATGGCCCCCAAGCACAGGCGGAATTTCAGCGGGTTCTAAAGTTCCTGAAGGGTCAAGTCGATCCAGAGGAAGTGTTCATTCAGATTGTGGCTGACAGCAAGAAGGGTATTACCGTAGCTCCAAGCCCGGTTACGAATTTCGTACCTTTTGAGTTTAACCCACATGCGCTGGAGAAAGCGAAAAGCCAGAGCCCGAATCCGCAGCCGCCCCCAAATCCAAGACCGAGCCCGAGCGGGAGCCCGAACCCCAGCCCGAACTCGGGCCACCAAGGGCGGATGGCAGAGATCGCGCGTCAGACCGAAGAGCTTCGGCGTGCCATGGGCAGTCGGTCGGACTCGGGTAAGCCAACCGCGACAACCGATGAAAAGATGCAGCAGGAACGATAGCGGTCCGAAAAATTGGAGAGAGAGATTGGAGTCCACCCGACCCTCACGCTGCTGGTGGAAGCCATCATCGCTATGGCCGAGCCAGTGTCGGTAGCTGATGCTATTCCCTGTGCCAGTAAGGGTCTCCGTTGAGTTGCCACATGAGTTCGTGGCATAGCTCATGGTGTAGCGCGCTGTTGTACCTACGCTGATCCGTCACGGAGATGTCTATTGTGATGGTTGTCTTCCGGGTGCCGAAGTCGTGCCACCAGTAGCCGATGCCCTTGCCAGCAGCGTTGTAGCCCAAGTCCTTGCGGACGATGGTTAATCCCTTGATGAGGAAGGTCAGGTCCTTCCGGCATTGCTCAGGATAAACATTACCCCATAGGTCTGTTCGTGCTGATGCGTCGAACAACTGCCCCTGGCCTGGGTTGCCCATGGCGTTGTCGATGAGGACGGGACCTATAGCGGCTCCACGGTCCTCCTTCGTCTGGGTTGTCGCACTGGAGGTGCGGCGTTGGGACGGCGTTTCCGGAGGGGTGTTGGTCTCTGTGTTCGCTGCTTTGCTAATCAGCGCTCCGAGAGCACGCTGCGCTTCAGCATACCCTTGATCGGCGCTCAGCTTATATAATCTCAGCGCTTCTGCGTAGTTCTGGGGAACACCCTTTCCGAGGTCATACGACCTCCCGAGATTGTATTGCGCAATTTCATTCCCCTTGGCGGCGCTCCGTCGAAACCATTTCGCTGCCTCTACGGAGTCCTGTGGAACACATCGTCCAGCATCGTACATCACCCCGATACCGTTCTGTGCAAAACGGTCGCCCCGACTAGCCAGTTGCTGCCAATTCCTAAGAGCAGTCGCGCAATCTCCACGCTGATACGCCGCGTAGCCATCCGCATACTGGGAGGTGATGCAAGCACTGAGCCCGATAGCAGTTGTCAGAAGGCCGAATATTCTGCGCATGGCCGATGGGCACCTTTGCCTGCAAGCAGTGCGGGATCGGATACGGTTGGCCAAGCAATGGACCATTGTCGTGGCTAAGGGGCAAGGAACGCCTTGCCCGGGGAATCAGCCACCAAGCATGATGGGGCCTCTGGCAGTGTCGGTTGCTGATCGACGCGCCATGGGACAGGGAAATTGTTGGGGATGAATGACTTGCTCCGGATGTCCCGGTGTCCCACGCATACGGTGCGGGACACGCGGGACACTCGGCTCGCGACTTTGTCGGTCTACCCAGTACCGGTCTCCAAGTGCCGTCGGAAAGCCCGCTCAGCAGCGGATTTCGAAATGCCGAGTACACTCGCGATGTCTCGATAACTCTTGCCATCGGCCTTCAACTCGGCGACCTCGCTTGCCAAGGTGTCTTCGATGCTACGGACGGTCCACCGGGCCGCTCCGTCTCGGACTTCCATGGATGCTTCGAAGGGGTCTGCGTCTCCGCCGAGGCGTCCACGCGTCTTCTCGAAAGCAACGATGAACCGGGCACCCTGTGAAGCCTCGTAGTCGGCCGGATGGTTCAGGCTGATGACCGTATCCAGAATGTCTTCGCGGCTGCTGGTGCCTCTCTGTGCCCCGCCCTTGTTGGAGTGGTGAACGAGAAGTACGGACTTGCGGCGGCGTCGAAGCGACAGCAGCCATTCCTGCATCGGGTGCCAACTCTCCGTCTCGTTCTCCTTGCCGTGTCGGCTCAACGTGGCAAGGTTGTCGATCACGATCAGGTCTGCCCATTCGACGTCGCTCCCCACGGTCTCTTGACCTTCGCGGGTCGAAAGGTTGGGCGGAAATCCGTCGAAGAGATCGGCGTTGATGATACGGAAATTTTCTGGGTCAGTATGGCCGGGAACCCCATACACGAGGCTGCGCAGCCGCTCCTGCATCAGGGCGGCCGGCATCTCACCGTCGATGTAAAGTACCCGGCGAGCCTTGGGCGCTTTCCACTTGAGCAACGAGCTACCCGACGCCACCGCGACGCTCATCGCGAGCGCACAGTAGGTTTTGCCGACGCCCCGCTTCGCGTGGATCATCGCCACGCCTTGCAGGGGGAGGATCGGATCGAGGACGAACTCCCGGGGAAGAGTCTGGGCAGTCAGAAAGTCATGGAGGTTCAATGCGATCAACCGTCTGGGTCCGGGCACCCCATCGGGAGGTTCGTTAGCGGCATCAACAGCGGGCGTGATGGCCGCCGGGGGGCAATTCTTCCCGTCTGCCGGTGCTTCCGTGAAGGTGTCGTCATCGTCCCACGGCAGGCGCTCCTTAGGCAGTGTACTGTCGCTCATGGTCAGCCCTCCCACGCGGTCAGCAAGTCCAATGCGTGGGCGTACGTCTGGTGATTTGCGAGTTGGTGATAGGTCACGGTGTCACCACCGTCCGGCGCACACAGGGGGCAGCAGAACGTGCCGGTCTGGGGATCGACCTTCACCGTGCCGCGCGTCGGACAAGTCCAGCCGCCAGCCCAAGGGCAGGGAGCGTAGTGACTGTCGCCATGCTCCCGGAGCGGAGTGCCGATCTGCCGGAAGTAGTCGGCGGCCGAGGGGAGGCCAGAATGATTGTTTGCCACGCAGTGCGATTGCCCGCTGAAGCGGGTGTTGTTACGTTGGGCCATCGATTCTCTCTAATTCGTAGATTTCGCCCCGTTCCGGGGGCGGGACTGGACTCACGAACGCCCCCGCCGTTGACTCGGCCGGGGCGTTTTCGTTCTAGGTAACGGTGCGCCGCTCGCGGTTCCCCGGCTTGTTGGGGACAACGGCCGCAGCTTCCGACGTGGAGCGGCGTGTCGCCGTCGTACGGGTCGCAGCCCAATGCAGCAGGTCAACGGGCTTATAGAGCGGAAACCGCGAGAACTTCTGAAACGGCGGCCCTCCACCGATCACGGCCAGCTTGGCCAAAGTAGCGGTTGCGGTGGCGTAGCCGCGTTCGGTCAGGAAGCGGGAAGCTTCGACGCGGCGAAGCAAGCGGTCGGGCATGTCCATAGAGCACCTACGTTGATCGCGCGACCATTCGCGCTAATCCCGGGGTAGGCGCTCGATGCAGGAAAGTTTACCGGGGAGAATGCTGGGGCAAGAAATAGGTGGTCGAGTAACCCGGACTAGTCAGTTGGCCACTCTCGTTCGTAGCCATTCGCTTCCAGTCGAGTGCACTCTTTCACGTGCCGACGGACCCGCTCTGCCACGTTCCAGTGGCCAACTTCGCCGAGCGCGCGTTGAACCTCATGAACCAGCTTCTCCAGATCGGAAGGATATTCCGGCGAGCCCGTCGTCGCTGGCTTGCCTGTCGCCCCTGCCAATGCAGCGGCAAGATTCGACACCAGCACGTCCACGTTTGGCATTGGAGGTTCGCCCCTCTGTAATGCACCGACCGTGCGGGGCGGTGACTTCTGGCGCTTCGCAATGTCTCGCGTGGTCGGCTTCCGTCCGCTACCGCGCACGGAAGCGACGGCGATCTCGTCAAGAGTGGGAGGGCCGTGCGGCAAGGCCTGAGTAGCCAAATCGATCAGACGACCTCGGGATTCATCTGAAAGCGCTGCGACGGAGGAAGCCATCTCGCGGTGTTTTCCCGACACTGCCGCCTTGCCGACTTTCTGGTAGGAATCCGCATCGGCCTTGGGCCGATGAGGGGTATCCAGGTAAAGTCTGACGGCTCGTTCCACCGCATCATGGAACGCCCTAACGTGTGCATGGGGAATGCCGATTTGACGGGCGATTCCCGAATGCCGGAGGTTGGCCATAACCTGCTGTAGGGAAATAGCCGACATCACGGAGCCGATCTCACGAACTCGCCGTCGGATGCCGCGCGCCGAGCAGTGCCACCACCTGCGCCCCTTTCCCACCGCCCTTGAGTGCACCAGCCAGCTTGCGCGACGTGCGGTCGGCAACGGCACGCACCGGGTCGAGCTGCAAGTGCGCGTACCGCTGGGTCGTGGCGGCCTGCGTGTGTCCCAACACCTTGCCGACAAGGTACAACGAATCGCCATCGGCTACCGCGAAGCTGGCGAAGCCGTGGCGAAGATCGTGCAGCCGCACGCCCTTGAGCCCCGCAGCCTTGACCAACCTCCGCCACACCGCCGGGACGCCAACGTGATGGCCCTTGCCCCTGGTCGCGGGGAATACCCACGGCGACCCTTCATGGCGTGTCAGATGGCTCAGTACGTCCAGCGCGGGCGCTCCCAGTGGCACGATCTTGGCCCCGGTTTTTGAGTCGGGCAGCCGCAAGGCCTTCCGCTCGAAATCGACATGCTCCCACCGGAGCGAGGCAATTTCATTCCTGCGCGCGCCGGTCAGGATCAGCAGCCGAACGATGGCGAGCGAGCCGGCGTTGACGCCTTGCCCTTCCAGCTTCGCCATCGCCTCCCCGAGCTTGGCCAATTCGGGGGCCGACAGGAACCGCTCGCGCCGGGTCGGCTTGTTGAGGCTTACGCCCTTAGCGGGGTTTTCGGCGCGCATTCCCCGGCCGACCGCCCATGCGAGCATCGCAGCCAGCACCACCGTCGCTCGCCGTGCCGTCCCGGAACCGCCCCGTACGCGCACACGACCCCGCTTCTTGGTGCCCGTCGCATCGGCTTTGGTCTTGCCTTCAGTCACGTCCCGTTGGAATCTCTGTATATCGGCCGATGTCACGGAGGACACTGACTTGCGCCCCAGGATCGGCACGACATGGCGACGGAGGTTGCTGGCGTCGATTGTCCAGCTCGACGACTTCTTGGTCGGCTTATCGGCAGGTCCGTCTTTCAGATACCGCTCGACCAACTCGGAAACCGTCAAATCAGCCCGTTCAGCATGACGGTCGGCCGATGGGTCTCCGCCCTTGGAAGCCGCTACCAGGGCGTCCCTTGCCAGCTGGCGGGCTTCGTCCGGCGTCAGCACTCCAACCTTCCCCAAGGCGAGCTTTCGCGTCCTGCCGGCCTTGTTTCGGTACTGCACGACCCATGCCCGCGCGCCCGATGGCTTGGCACGCAAAGCAAAGCCCTTGAGGTCGGTATCCCGGTAGAGCGTGTCGCTCGTGACGGGCTTCAGGGCATCTACGAATCGCTTGGTGAGCTTGGGCAAGGCAGCCTCCGCAGGGCTTGCCGATGGGTCCGCTTGGCTGGGGACACATCGGGGACACACAAGACGGGCAACGCCCGCCATTTCCCATCTTTACCACTACATGCTCAGAAAGGCTATGGAACTTGTGTTTTCCACGACATTCTAACCGGAGAAAACTCGGGGACACACCGGGAAACCCATCCGATTTACAATGGCATTGTAGAGGTCGACGGTTCGATCCCGTCTGGCTCCACCAACTAGACCAAGGGCTCGGCCGGCAACGGCCGGGCCCTTCGGTTTTCAGGCTAACGCTCGCCTGTGCCGAGTCTCGCCGCCGCGATCGCCAACGCACCGTCCTTCGCCTCGAGCTCGTCCATGATCGAGAAGTGGTTGAGGCCGGCCAACGCCAGCAGCTCGCTCGGCAGGCAGGCCGCGATGCGCGCCTCGTGGTAGGCGACGGACTGGCGCTGCAACTCGGGCAGCTCGCCGGTGCCGTAGACCAGCACGACCGGCGCGCTCTTCTTCGGCAGGTGCAGCAACGGGCTGGCCCGTGCTGCCTCCTCGGCCGTCAGACGCAGATTGTCGTTCAGGTAGTTCAGCCGGCAGGGCTCGACGTCATAGATGCCGCTGATCGCCAGGCCGGCATCGACCTCGTCCATGGCGAGCGCCGTCGCCGTGAGGTGCCCGCCGGCCGACCAGCCGGAGACGACGAGCCGGCGCTCGCCCACGCCACGGCGCGGCCCTTCGCGGCGCAGCCAGCGCAGCGCGTCGGCGATCTCCGCGACGATCGCCGAGAGCGTCACCTCGGGCGCGAGCGTATAGCCCAGGAACGCCACGTCCATGCCACGGGCCAGCGGGCCCGCAGCCATGCAGGCGAAGGTCTCCTTGGCGTTGCGCTGCCAGTAGCCGCCGTGGATGAACGCGAACAGCGGCGCTCCGGCCGAGCCGCATCGGTAGAGGTCGATCTTGTTGCGAGGCCTCGGCCCGTAAGCGAGGTCGAGCGTCTCGGCATGGCGTTCGCGGAAGACCTCGCTGCGCGCCACCCAGGCCTCGCGGCGTGCGCCGGAATCGGCGACGGCCCGCGTGTTGTCGTAGGCCTCGTCGAGTTGCGCGCGCGTCATGCCACGCCAGACGATCTCGTTCATTGCCGCACTCCGTCCAGGTCGCTCCACCTCTAGCACAGGCCTTCCCCGAAATGCCGTTCGGTGCGAACGTCGACGCGATGTCCCGATCTGCCCGTCCAACGGCCGTACGCGGCCCGGCGCTCACCTTCACTGGCGATCCCTTCCGCGACGGCATCGAGCGCACCATGGTCCACGAGCCGGACGCCATCGTCGCCATGCGGGACGGGCTGATCACGCATTTCGGTCCGGCGAGCCGCATCGCGCCCCAATTGCCGCCGGACACCGAGATCCACGACTACGGCCGGGAGTCGTTGATCTCCGCAGGCTTCATCGACACCCATGTCCACTTCCCGCAGACGCCGATGATCGCCAGCCACGGCGCGCAGCTTCTCGACTGGCTCGAGCGCTATACCTTCCCCACCGAACTGAAATACGCCGACCGCGAATTCACACGCCACGTCGCCCGTACCTTCCTGCGGGAGAATTTGCGCAACGGCATCACCACGAGCTGCGTCTACTGCACCGTCCACGCCCATTCGGCCGACATCCTGTTCGAGGAGGCCGAGGCGCTGGGCCTGCGGCTTGCCGCCGGCAAGGTGCTGATGGATCGCAACGCGCCCGACGGGCTGCGCGACACGGCGCAATCCGGCTACGACGAATCGCTGGCGCTGATCGCCAAGTGGCACGGCCGCGGCCGCCTGCTCTATGCCATCACGCCGCGCTTCGCCGGCACGAGTTCGCCCGAGCAACTCGAGGCGGCGGGAGCGCTGTGGCGCGACCATACCGATTGCCTGATGCAGACCCACATCGCCGAAACCCGGGACGAGGTCGCCTGGATCAAGGAGTTGTTCCCCGACCGCCGCTCCTACCTCGACGTCTACGACCATCACGGGCTGTGCGGCCGACGCGCCGTGTTCGGCCACGGCATCTGGCTGGGCGACGCCGAGCTGCAGCGCCTGCACGACGCGGACGCCGCCATCGCCCACTGCCCGACATCGAACTTCTTCCTCGGCAGCGGCGCCTTCGATTTCAGCCGCGCGCTCGACCCGGCGCGACCGGTGCGCGTCGGTCTCGGCACCGACCTCGGCGCCGGCACGTCGTTCTCGTTCCTGCAGACGCTCAACGAGGCCTACAAGGCCGCCCAGCTGAACAGGCGATCGCTGTCGGCAGGCCAAGCCTGGTATCTCGCCACGCGCGGCTCGGCGGCGGCGATGCACCTCGAGGACAAGATCGGCAGCCTGGCGCCCGGCATGGAGGCCGATCTGGTGGTCCTCGACATGCGCTCCACACCGCTCATCGCCTTCCGCATGGACCAGGCCCGCGACTTCGCCGACCGGCTGTTCGTCCAAATGATCCTGGGCGACGACCGGGCCGTCCGGGCGACCTGGGTCGCTGGTCGGCAGGCCCATGTCCGCCCGTGAACGTGTGCTTTCCCTAGGGTTAATTTTCAGTTGCAGACCATAAATATGGTGGTGGAAGGGGGGGATTAGGCGTACGCTTTGTTTGGTAGCTGAAGGAGGTGCTTATCCGTTCGAGGACCATGTGCCCCGACGGAACGCGGATCACCGGTGGAGTTCCCGCCGCGTGCCCTGTCAGCCTCACCTTCCGCCTGACCATCGATCGTCGACGCCTCCGCTTGCGGAGGCGTTTCTGTTTTCCGGCGATCGGTCCCGCTCCTCTGACCAAGACACCGGAGTACGAATATGGCCAAACGCGCTGCACGTCGCGCCAAGCTGCACACCATCGATAGCGCCCGTATTCACAACCTCGTCTTCGACCACACTCCGGCCAACGATCGAGACCAGAGCTACATCAAGAAGATCCGACCGAGGAGCGACAACCAACGCCTCCTGATGGAGGCGATAGACGCAAAGCCGCTGACCGTGGCGCTCGGCCCGGCCGGCACCGGCAAGACCTATCTCGCCATCTCTGCAGCCGTAGAAGCGCTCGATGCCGGCACGGTCTCGCGAATCGTGTTGTCCCGGCCGGCCGTCGAGGCTGGCGAGAATCTCGGATTCCTGCCCGGCGACATGCGCGAGAAGCTCGATCCCTATCTGCGCCCCCTGTGGGACGCCCTGAACGACCGGATGGGGCCGAAGCGCCTGCGCCAGCACCTCGACGACGGCACGATCGAGATCGCCCCGGTCGCCTTCATGCGCGGCCGCACGCTGAACAACGCCTTCGTGCTGATCGACGAGGCCCAGAACTGCACCTATGGCCAGCTCAAGATGTTGCTGACCCGGCTGGGCTGGCATTCGACGATGGTGATGACGGGCGATCCCGACCAGACCGATCTGCTACCGGAGCTGTCGGGGCTCGGCGCCATCGGCGCCAAGCTAGAGGGGCTCGACGACGTCGCGGTCGTCCGGCTGACCCAGGACGATGTCGTGCGTCATCCGCTGGTCGGGCGCATGTTGTCGGTGCTGTAAAGCCACCCGAACTTATCCACACTTCGAAGCGCGCCAGCCGATTGGACTGAACCGGGAACAAACGACACCGCCAGCTTTTTGTTCGAACCGGAAAGGCAGGATAAAGTCCAATCGGACCATGGGGTTAGGAACGCAGTAGCGCCCGACTGTCATCCTCCCCATATTGAGTCAATACAGTGACGTTGACGTAACGCCGGATGGGCGGCGGGCTTGTTCACAGACTTCCCCACATGGCCTGTCGAGGCCGGCCAGGTCGCCTTGTCGGGCAACGCCCGCCGACCCATTGTGCGCGCCCGTCCGCCCAGCATCAGGCCTGCGCCCGCCATTTGATCATGGAAACCGACCTCGAACAGACGCCCAGCGAAGGTTCGCTCGCCGACGGCATGCGCATCATCGCGGAGTTCGTGCACACGCTGCCGAAGAAGCCGGGCGTCTACCGCATGATCGCAGCCGACGGCGAGGTGCTCTATGTCGGCAAGGCGCGCTCGCTCAGGAGCCGCGTCGCCGCCTACACCCAGCCGACCCGGCTGGCGACCCGCCTGATGCGCATGGTCTCGGCAACGCGAACCATGGAGTTCGCGGTCACCGACAGCGAAGCCGAGGCGTTGCTCCTCGAAAACAACCTGATCAAGCGCTTCCGGCCGCGCTTCAATGTGCTGTTGCGCGACGACAAGTCGTTTCCCTTTATCGTGATCCGCCGCGACACCGAATGGCCGCAGCTTGCCAAGCATCGCGGCACGCGCGAGCCCGGCAACGAATATTTCGGCCCCTTCGCCTCGGCCACCGCCGTCAACCGCACGCTCTACGCCCTGCAGCGCGCCTTCCCACTGCGCTCCTGCTCCGACGGCGTCTTCTCGACACGCACCAGGCCCTGCCTGCAGTACCAGATCAAGCGCTGCACGGCGCCCTGCGTCGGCCGCATCGGCAAGCCCGAGTACGACGCCATCGTCGACGAGGTGCGCGGCTTCCTCGGCGGCCGCAATCGCGAAATCCAGCTGGCGCTGTCGCAACGCATGGAGCAGGCCTCGGCCAAGCTCGAGTTCGAGGGCGCTGCCGTGCTGCGCGACCGCATCCGGGCGCTGGCGCACATCCAGTCGCACCAGTCGATCAGCCTGCCCTCGATCGACGAGGCCGACATCTTCGCCGCCCATCTCGAAGGCGGCCAGATCTGCGTGCAGGTTTTCTTCCTGCGCGCCGGCCAGAATCTCGGCAACCGCGCCTACTTCCCGAGCCACGGCAAGGAACTCGACGAGGGCCAGGTGCTGGAGGCCTTCATCGGGCAGTTCTACGAGGCGCGTCCGGCACCGAAGCTGATCCTGACCAGCCACGACGTCGCCGAGCGCGAGTTGCTGGAAAGCGCACTGGCGCTGTCGGCCGGCCACAAGGTCGAGATTCGCCAGCCCAAGCGCGGCGAACAGAAGGACGCGCTCGACCAGGCCGTCACCAACGCGCGCGAGGCGCTGGCGCGCCGCATGGCCGAGCGCGGCACGCAACGCACGCTGCTGGAGGGCGTGGCGCGGATCTTCGGGCTCGACGCGCCGCCCGAGCGCATCGAGGTCTACGACAACAGCCACATCCAGGGCACGGCGCCGATCGGTGCGATGATCGTCGCCGGACCGGACGGCTTCAACAAGAACGCCTATCGCAAGTTCAACATCAAGACCGAGGGCGCGGCGGGCGACGACTTCGCCATGATGCGCGAGGTGATGAGCCGCCGCTTCGGCCGGGCGCTCAAGGAGAATCCCGACCGCGACGACGAGCACTGGCCCGACCTCGTGCTGATCGACGGCGGCCAGGGCCAGCTCGAGGCGGCGCGCCAGGTGCTGGCCGAGCTCGGCCTCGAGGACATCGCCATGGTCGGCATCGCCAAGGGACCGGACCGCGACGCCGGCCGCGAGCGCTTCTTCGTCCACGGCAAGCCGCCCTTCTCGCTCGAGCCGCGCGACCCCGTGCTCTACTTCCTGCAACGCCTGCGCGACGAGGCGCACCGTTTCGCCATCGGCACGCATCGCACGCGCCGCGCCGTCGACCTGACACGCTCGGCGCTCGACGAAGTGCCGGGCATCGGTGCCGGCCGCAAGCGCGCCCTGCTCCATCATTTTGGCAGTGCCCGTGCGGTCGGCGCCGCGACGCTCGAGGACATCAAGTCGGTGCCGGGCATCTCCGACGCACTCGCCCAGAAAATCCATGACCACTTCCGGGGCGGCCGCTAAGGTCGAATCGATGCTTTTCAATCTGCCCAACATGCTGACGCTGTCGCGGATCGTGGCGATCCCGCTGGTCGTCGCCTGCTTCTGGCTCGACCGCGGCTGGGCGCAGTGGCTGTCGATGATCCTGTTCGTGATTGCCGCCGTCACCGACTGGTTCGACGGCTACTTCGCGCGCCGCTATCACCAGATCTCGCGCTTCGGCCGCTTCCTTGATCCCATCGCCGACAAGCTGCTGGTCGCCGCCGCGCTGGTCATGCTGGTCGACACCGGCGTGCTGGGCGGCATCCACGTGCTGGCGGCGCTGATCATCCTCGCCCGCGAAATCCTGGTTTCCGGCCTGCGCGAGTTCCTGGCCGAGCTTCGGGTCGGCTTGCCGGTGAGCGCGCTCGCCAAGTGGAAGACCGCGGTGCAGATGGTGGCGATCGCCGCCCTGCTGGTGGGCGACGCAGCCTCACCCTGGGTCACGCAGGCCGGCATCGTGCTCATCTGGATCGCCGCCGCCCTGACCCTGATCACCGGCTGGGACTATCTGCAGACCGGCCTGCGCCACATGGCCGAGGACACGCCTGCGGCGGGGGGCGACCAATGAAGGTCCGCTACTTCGCCTGGATGAAGCGCACCGTCGGCCTGCCCGAGGAAGAGGTCTCGCCGCCGGCCGACGTGACCACGGTCGGCGACCTGATCGTCTGGCTGCGCGCGCGCAGCCCGGGCCACGCCGAGGCGCTGGCCGAGGGCGCCGCGTTTGGCGCCGCCGTCGACCAGCGCACTGCGACCTTCGACGTGAAGCTCGCCGGCGCACGCGAGGTCGCGTTCTTCCCGCCCTTCACCGGGGGCTGACCATGACGGTGCGGGTCCAGGAAGCCGACTTCGACGTCGGTGCCGAACTCGGCCACCTGACTGATGGCAACAAGCGGATCGGCGGCCTTGCAGTGTTTGTGGGCCTGGTGCGCGAGATGCACGTGCGCGAGGGCTATCATCGCGACAAGGTCGACGCGCTGACGCTCGAGCACTATCCCGGCATGACCGAGACCGCGCTGCGGGAAATCGAGGCCGAGGCCAACCGGCGCTGGCCGCTCGAGGCGACCCTGATCGTGCATCGCTACGGCCGCATGGAGGCGGGCGAGCGCATCGTGCTGGTGGCCGTCGGCTCACCGCACCGCGAAGCCGCCTTCGAGGCCTGCGAGTTCTTGGTCGACTGGCTGAAGACCAAGGCGCCGTTCTGGAAGCTCGAGGAGACTCCCGCCGGCGAGAAATGGGTCGGCGCCTACGAAGGCGACGACGCTGCCGCCGAGCGCTGGGAGAAAAAGAGCTAGCCCAACGCGACCAGCGCCAGGTTGGTCATCCCCCGCGCGCGCAGGCGGTCCGCCGCCATCAGCGACCGCTGGCCGCTGCGGCAGGCCAGCACGACGCGACCGTCCGTCTTCTCCAGCTCGTCGATCGTGTCGACCACCAGCCGCCGCGCGCCGGCGAAGGGCGAGATAGGCGCCTCGTCGAGGCCGCGCAGATCGACCACGATGTCGTCGGGCCGCACCGCGTCGGCGGCGATGAACGGCACTGCGTCGTCGGGTTCGGGATTGCCGTCGAAGCCGAAGCCGCCGAACGCCAGGCGCCTGGCATCGAAGGTCACGACGCGGCCGAGCGGCAACGGTTCGAGGCCGAGCAGCAGGTGCAACGCGATGTGCGCCTGCAGACCGCCCAGCACCGCCGCCGCGGTGCCCAGCACGCCGACCGACTCGCATGTGCCGCCGTCGACCGAGACCTCGGGAAACACCGCGCGATAGCTCGGGCCGCCGCCACAAAACGCCCCGGCATAGCCCGTCAGGCCGACCACCGAGGCGCTCACCAGCGCCCTGCCCGCCGCGAAGCACGCATCGCTCAGCATGTAGGTCACGGCGAAACTATCGGCGGCGTCGACCACGATGTCCGCCGCCGCCACGAGATCTGCGGCGTTCTGCGGCGTCAGCCGCGTCATCACTGCCTCGATGCGGACCTCCGGATTGAAGCCCCGCAATGCCTCGCGCGCCGCCTCGACTTTGGGGCGGCCGATGTCGGACATGCGGTAGAGCGGCTGGCGATGGAGATTGGTCTCCTCGACCGTGTCGTGGTCGACGATCGTGAGGCAGCCGACGCCCGCGCCTGCGAGATACTGCAGCACCGGACCGCCGAGTCCGCCGGCACCAACCACCAGCACCGAAGCGGCGCCGAGCTTTGCCTGGCCTGCCGGACCGATCTCGCCCAGGATCGCCTGGCGCGCGTAGCGGCTCATGATCTCCTCGTCCCGGCAATCCAGGCTCTGGCCTGGCCGACCGGATCGGCGTGGTTCACGATGTCGCCCACCACCGAAACGATGTCAGCTCCCGACTTCAGGCAGAGCAGCGCGCGCTCCAGCGTCAGCCCGCCGATGGCGACCAGCGGCCGCTCGCCGATCAGCTTCTTCCATTCGCCGAGCCTCGCCGATCCCTGCGGCGCCCACGGCATCTGTTTGAGCTTGGTCGGATAGATCGGTCCCAGCGCGACATAGTCGGGATCGATGGCCAGTGCCTTCTCCAGCTCGGCATGATCGTGCGTGCTGACGCCGATGCGGATGCCAGCGCGGCGCACCGCCTTCACGTCGGCGTCGACCAGATCCTCCTGACCGAGATGGATATAGTCGCAGCCCTCGTCGATCACGGCCTGCCAGTAGTCGTTGACGACGAGCTGCGCGCTGTGCGTCGCGCAGACCGCTCTGGCCTCGCGCACATGGCGACGGATCTCGGCCTCCGGTTGGTCCTTGATACGGAGCTGGATCAACTTCGTGCCGACCGGCACCAGCTTCGCCACCCAGCCGGAATCGGGTACCACGGGATAGAACGGATCGAGCCTGTCAGCCACCGAGTACCGCCTTGCCGATCACCGGCGTCGAGGGCACCGCCATGTCGCGCGGCTCCAGCGGTTGCGCGCAGAAGGCGGCGCGGCCGGCCTCGATGGCGAGCGCAAAGGCACGTGCCATCTCGACGGGATCGCCCGCGTCGGCCACGGCCGTATTGAGCAGCACCGCGTCGTAGCCCAGCTCCATCGCCGCCGCCGCGTGCGAGGGCACGCCGATGCCGGCGTCGACCACCAGCGGAATGTCAGGAAAGTGCGCGCGCAGCGAGCGCAGGCCGTAGACATTGTTGAGGCCGCGCGCCGAACCGATCGGTGCGCCCCACGGCATCAGCACGCGACAGCCTGCCTCGACGAGCCGATCCGCCACGACCAGGTCCTCGGTCGTGTAGGGAAACACCTCGAACCCGTCCTCCGAAAGGATGCGCGCAGCCTCGACCAGGCCGAACACGTCGGGCTGCAAGGTGTCGGCCTCGCCGATCACCTCGAGCTTGATCCAGTTCGTATCGAACAGCTCGCGCGCCATGTGGGCGGTCGTCACCGCCTCCTTCACCGAATGGCAGCCCGCCGTGTTGGGCAGCACGCGGACACCGAGCGACTGGATCAGCGACCAGAAGCTCTGGCCGGCGCGGCCGGTGCCGCTCTCGCGCCGGAGCGACACAGTGACGACCTCCGCACCCGATGCCTTAACCGTGCGCTCCAGCACCGCCGGCGACGGGTAACGCGACGTGCCAAGCAGCAGGCGCGATTTCAGCTCGACGCCGTAGAAGCACGCCATGGTCAGCCTCCCTGCATGGGAGCGACGACCTCGATCCGGTCGCCGTCTGTCAGTTGCGTACGCGGTCGCGCCGCCACTGCGACGAAGCGGCCGTTCACCGCGGTGGCGATCTTTCGGCCGCCGAAGCCCAGCGACTCGAGCGCGGCGGCGAGCGTCGCCGCCTCGACCTCATGAGCGTCGTCGTTCAGGAAGATCCTCATCTTTCGTCTCCGCAAGAATGGCATCGGCAACCTGCTGCGCCAGCCAGGGCGAGAGCAGGAAGCCATGCCGGTAAAGACCGTTGGCATGCAGCACGCGTCCGACGCGCCGGACCTGCGGCAGGTTGGTGGCAAAGGAGGGTCGCAGATCGGCGCCCATTTCGATGATCTCGGCCTCGCCGAAGGCTGGGTGCAGCGCGTAGGCGGCACTCAGAAGCTCCACGGCGGAGCGCACGCTGACGGCGCGGCGCTGCTCGCTCTCGATCATGGTGGCGCCGATCATGAACAGACCGTCGCCGCGCGGCACGACATAGAGCGGGATGCGCGGATGCAGCAGTCGCACCGGCCGCGACAGCGAGACGTCGTTCGTGCGCACCACGAGCATCTCGCCGCGCACGCCACGCAGGTCGGCCAGCGAGTCGCGGGCGGCGAAGCCGCGGCAATCTACGACCAGATCGCCGGGCACGCGCGCAGCATCGACCTCGACGCCGAAGCGAAGCTGCACACCCCGCGCCGTGAGCGTTTCAGCCAGCGCCGTCAGCGCCTTGCGCGGATCGAGATGTGCCTCGCCAGGGAAGAACAGCGCACGGTGGAAGCGGCCGGCAAGGTCGGGTTCGAGCACCGTCAACCGTTCGCCGTCGACCACCTCGAACCGTTCCGTGCGGTCGGCGAAACGCTTCAGGTCCACGGTATCGCGCGGTGGCGCCACCACCAGACTGCCCGCCGATGCGGTTCCCGGGAAATGGCTCCGCCACCAGTCGATTGACGGCGCACCCAGCCGCACCACGGCCTTGTCGGTGGTCGCCGCCTCGCACCACGGCGCCAGCATGCCGCCCGCCTTCCATGAGCAGGCACCTTCGCCCAACCAGGCGGTGCGTTCGAGCACCTCGACGGCCAGGCCGCGCGCGTTCAGCTCGACGGCACAGGCGAGGCCTGCGACACCGGCTCCAATGACGGAAATTGTCTGTCGACCCACTGGCTGACTCCCGTTCCTTCGCCGGCATGATCCGGATCAGGTTCAAAGGGTTCAGCCGGATGGCTGTCTCAGCCCGGCCTCCTGCGGAGGACGGACACCCCTCGGACGTCACTGAGAAAAAGGGATTGCGCCCCCTTGTGTCAAGGTGCCGGCGTCAGGCTGCCTTGGCGGTCTCGGCCATCAAGTGCGTTGCCTCGCCGAAGCCTTCGCAGTCTGGCTCGCGCACCAGCTTCTGGAAGTCGGCCATCAGGGCCTTGGCAATCGGTCCGGCCTGGTAGTGGTGCTGGTCGACGGAGCCGACTGGTACGATCTCGGCGGCGCTGCCGCACAGGAACACCTCGCTCGCGTCGCCGAGTTCCTCCGGCATGACGTCGCGCTCCTCGACGGTCCAGCCGCGCTTCCTCGCCATGCCCATGACGGCGCGGCGCGTGATGCCGTCCAGGAAGTTGTGCGGCGTCGGCGTCACCAGCCTGCCGTCGATCATCAGGAAGATGTTGGCGCCGGTCGTCTCGGCGATGCGGCCTTGCCAGTCCAGCATCAGCGCATCGTCGAAGCCCGCCTTCAAAGCACGATCCTTCTCGATACCGCAGATGACATAGAGGCCCGCCACCTTGGCGTGGCCCGGCGCGGTCTCGGGCGAGGGCCGGCGGTACTTCGCCATCGTGACATTGATGCCGGCGTCGCGCGCCTGCACCGAGAGCCTGCCCTCCTGCGCCCACGGTGCGATGGCGAGATGCACCGTCGTACCGATCGCCGACACGCCCAGCACTTCCGAGCCGCGCCAGGCGATCGGGCGGATGTAGCCGCTCGCCAGCTTGTTCGCCTTCACGACCGCGCGCGTCGCCTCGTCGATCTCCTCGCGCGACCACAGCAGGTCGTAGTCGAGCAGCCGCGCCGAGCGGATCAGGCGCGCGCTGTGGGCCGACAGCCGGAAGACGCGGCCGTCGTAAATGCGCTCGCCTTCGAAGACGGCCGAGCCGTAGTGCAGGGCGTGGGTCAGCACGTGCATGCGGCTCTCACGCCACGGCACCAGTCTGCCGTCGAGCCAGATGAAGCCGTCGCGGTCATCCATGGTTAAGGACATTGCAATATCCCCTCTGAGAAGATTCCAAATGGGTTATTTCAGATAGTTGAAGGACAACTATATATCCATATAAGTCAATAATGCTGACCTTGTCAATAAAGCTGACCCAACCTGCTGAATCAGCTGCGATTTTTCAGGTGAGCAGCGGCTCCAGGCCCGGATCGCCCTTGGCCATGGCGCGGCGGTAGGCGTCGCGTTTCCCGATCCGCTGCAGGTAGGCGAGGATCGCGGGATAGGGCTTGAGATCGAGCGGCAGGAAGTGCCGCATGGTCGTGAGCGAGAACACGATCATGATGTCAGCTGTCGTGAATTCACGGCCGGCGAAGTAGTCGGCCTTGGCAAGACGCGCCTCGACCAGGCCGAGCGCGAGATCGAGTCGGGCCTTCATGGCGCGCAGCACGGGATTGTCGGGCGGCAGGTTCAGGCGGCCCAGAATCATGTTGCGGCCCATCGCCGGTTGCAGCGTGCCGTTTGCAAAATGGAACCAGTAGACGAACTGAGCGAAGTCGGGATGGTTGCGGGGCAGCACCAGTTTGCCCTTCCCGTATTTCGCCGTGATGTATTCGACGATGGCGCCGGACTCCGCCAGCACAACGTCGCCGTCGCGGATCACCGGCGCGGCGCCGATCGGATGCAGCGCCTTGTAATCGGACTGCGCGAGACGGGTGACCGGATCGCGGTCGTGGACCTTGAGCTCGTAGGGAAGGCCAAGCTCCTCACAGAGCCAGACGATCCGCTCGGACTGCGATTTTCCGAGATGATGGACAGTCAGCATGCACAACTCGCAGGGAGAAAGAAAATGTCCGTGGCCGGCGGTAACACCGCCTTCCCCGGGGTGTCAACGCAACGCGCCCGCTCTATAAAGACGGCGTGGAATCGAGAGCCCCCGCCAACCCCCTGTTCCTGCGCGATGAAGAGCTGCGGCAGGGCATCGAACTGATGTTCTATGCGTACCGCGACTTCACGTTCGAGTCCGACCAGCAGCTCAAGCGCTATCAGCTCGGCCGCGCCCATCATCGCGCCATCTATTTCATCGGCCGCCATCCCGGCCACACGGTCGGCCACCTGCTGTCGATCCTGAAGGTGACCAAGCAGTCGATCAGCCGGGTGCTGAAAGACCTGATCGAGCAGGGCTATGTCGAGCAGAAGAGCGGCGCGCGGGATCGTCGCGAACGGCTGCTGTGGCTCACCGAGAAAGGTGTGAAGTTGGAGCGCGATCTCACCGACAAGCAGAGCCAGCGCTTCGCCCGCGCCTATCGCGAGACCGGCGCCGATGCCGTCGAAGGCTTCCGCAAGGTCCTGCTCGGCCTGCTCGATCCGGCCGAACGCGCCGTGGTCGACAAGCGGGTGCGCGGCGGCGGACGCTAGGCGCCATGGACGTCGTGTCCGACAACAAGCCGCACATCCTGGTCGTCGATGACGACACGCGTCTGCGCGAGCTGCTCAAGAGCTTTCTGTCGCGCAACGATTTCCGCGTCTCCACCGCCGGCAGCGCCGCCGAAGCCCGCCAGCGGCTGAGTGCGCTCGATTTCGACTTGATCGTGCTCGACGTCATGATGCCCGGACAGACCGGGCTTTCCTTCGCGATCGAGCTGCGCCGCACCAGCGACGTGCCGATCCTGATGCTGACCGCCATGGTCGACACCAAGGACCGCATCGCCGGGCTGGAGACCGGGGTCGACGACTATCTCGGCAAGCCGTTCGAGCCGCGCGAACTCCTGTTGCGCATCCAGAGCGTGCTGCGTCGCGGCCGGCCGGCCGCGACGTCGGGCGAGGCCCAGCGCCAGGTCGCGTTCGGCCCCATGCAGTTCGATGTCGAGCTGGGCGAGCTCACACACAAGGGCAAGCGCGTGCCGCTGACCGATGCGGAGATCGCGCTGCTGCGCGCCTTCACCGGCCGTATCGGCCAGGTGCTGAGCCGCGAGGCGTTGTGCAAGAGCGTGGGCGCCGCCGTCAACGAGCGGGCCATCGATGTGCAGGTCACCAGGTTGCGTCGCAAGATCGAGCCAGATCCTTCCTTCCCCCGCTACCTGCGCACGGTGCGCGGCCAGGGCTACCGGCTGGTCGACGCCTGATGTTCGGCAAGGTCCGCGCGCTCTTCGAACGCATTGCGCAATGGTCGGACAAGCATTCGCCGCAGACCCTGTTCGCGCGCGCCCTGATCATCATCGTGGTGCCGATGCTGCTGCTGCAGGCACTGTCGGCATGGTGGTTCTACAGTCAGCGCGGCGACAACGTGACCAATCGGCTGGCCATCCTTCTGGTGCGCGACCTCCGTCTCCTGATCTCGCTGCGCTCCGACTTCCCCGACGACGAGCACCGCGACTGGATTCTCCGGCGCTCTGCCCAAGATCTGCTTCTGTTCGTGTCGTTCCGCAAGGGTATCGTGCGGCCGTTCAAGGAGCCCGAGTATTTCGACATTGTGGCCCGCGAGGTGCAGGGCGCGCTCGAGGCCGACCTCAAGCGGCCGTTCTACCTCGACAACAATGTCGGTGGCGGCCAGCTCCTGATCGAGATCCAGCTCTCCGATGGCGACGTCATGGATGTGCTGGTGCCGCACGTGCGCCTGACCTTCGGCTCGAGCTTCGCCTATGTCGTGGCCCAACTCGGCCTCGCGCTCGTGTTGTTCGGGCTGGCGATCTGGTTCATGCGGCGCGAACTGGTGCCCATCGAGCATCTCGGCGTGGCGGCCGACGCCCTCGGCAAGGGCCGCGACGTGCCCGATTTCGCCTTCTCCGGCGGCACCCGCGAGGTGCGCAACGCCGCCACCGCCTTCCACACCATGCGCATCAGGCTGCGGCGATCGATCCAGCAGCGCACCGAGATGCTGGCAGGCGTCAGTCACGACCTCAGGACGCCGCTCACGCGCATGAAGTTGTCGCTGGCCTTGCTGCCTGAATCGCCGGAGACCAAGGAGCTGGCCGACGACGTTGCCGACATGGAGCGCATGATCGAGGGCTATCTCGCCTTCGCTCGCGGCGAGGGCGACGAGGATCCGGCCATGACCGACCTCTCCGAGATCCTCGAGGATGTCGCCGCCGGCGCCCGGCGCGACAATTCCAATATCGACGTCGACTGGCAGGGCGACATGAACGTCGAGCTGCGGCCGCTCGCCATCAAGCGTTGCCTGACCAATCTCGTGTCCAACGCGCTGCGCTACGGCAGCAAGGTGAGGCTGGAGGCGGTGCGGGGCCGCACCTCGGTCGAGATCACGATCGACGACGACGGGCCCGGCATTCCGCCCGACAGGTACGACGACGTGTTCCGGCCGTTCTTCCGCCTCGACGAATCGCGCAACGCCGAAACCGGCGGTGTCGGCCTCGGCCTCACCATCGCGCGCGACGTGGCGCGCAGCCACGGTGGCGATGTGGCGCTCGCCCCCTCGCCGCTCGGCGGCCTGCGCGTGATCGTGCGCATCCCCCTTTGAGAGTGCTACAGTAACCCGACAATCCGAGAGAGAAATGTCCAAGACACAGTCCCTGACGTTCACCCGCGTTCCGCATCCGTCGCCACTTGCCGCCGACAAGCGCGCCGAACTCCTGAAGAATCCGGGATTCGGCCGGGTCTTCACCGACCACATGGTGACCGTGCGCTACAGCGATTCCGAAGGCTGGCACGACGCCAGGATCGAGCCCCGCGCGCCGATCCCGATGGATCCGGCAGCCGCCGTCCTGCACTACGCCCAGGAGATCTTCGAAGGGCTGAAGGCCTACCGCACCGCGGACGGAGGCGCGACGCTGTTCCGGCCGGAAGAGAACGCCCGCCGCTTCCAGCAGTCGGCCCGACGGCTCGCCATGCCGGAGCTGCCGGAGTCCGTATTCCTTGAGGCCTGCGACCTGCTGGTCAGCGCCGACCGTGCGTGGATTCCCGACGGCGACGGCAGCCTCTATCTGCGGCCGTTCATGTTCGCCAACGAGACCTTCCTCGGCGTGAAACCCTCGTCCGACTACCTGTTCATGGTCATCGCCTCGTCGGTCGGCGCCTACTTCAAGACCGATGCGCCGGCGGTTTCGGTCTGGGTGTCGCCGGACTACACGCGAGCCGCGCCCGGCGGCACGGGCGCCGCCAAGTGTGGCGGCAACTATGCCGCCAGCCTGCTCGCCCAGGCGGAAGCGACGAAGCACGGCTGCGACCAGGTCGTGTTCCTCGATGCCGTCGAGCGGCGTTGGGTCGAGGAGCTGGGCGGCATGAACATCTTCTTCGTCTTCGACGACGGATCGATGGTCACCCCGCCGCTCGGCGGCACGATCCTGCCCGGCATCACGCGGTCCTCGCTGATCACGCTGGCGAAGGACAAGAACATCAAGGTCCGCGAGGAGCGCTATTCCATCGACCAGTGGCGGGCCGACGCCGGCACCGGCCGGTTGCGCGAAGCCTTCGCCTGCGGCACCGCCGCGGTCGTGACACCTATCGGCACGGTGCGAGCCAAGGACGGCGAGTTCAAGATCGGCAATGGCGGCTCGGGCGCCAAGACCGAGGAGCTGAAGGCCGCCCTGGTCGGCATTCAGCGCTGCCGCACGGCCGACCCGCATGGCTGGATTCACAAGGTCTTCTAGAAGAGCCTGCCGCCGTTCGGCACGACCTTGTCGGGCGCGAACAGCACGACGCTGCCGTCCTCCGCCGGGAAGCCGAGCGTCAGGACCTGCGACATGAACTTGCCGATCTGGCGCGGCGGGAAGTTGACGACTGCCGCGACCTGACGGCCGATCAGGCAGTCGGGCGCGTAGTGCACCGTGATCTGCGCCGACGATTTCTTCGTGCCGATCTCGGGCCCGAAATCGATCAGCAGCCGGATGGCGGGCTTGCGCGCACCTTCGAGCGGGGCGGCCTCGAGGATGGTGCCGACACGGATATCGACCTTCTCGAAATCCTGGTAGGTGATCTCTGCCATGGTGCGCGCAGCCTAATGCGACGCCCCCAAAAGAAAAGGGCCGCTGTTCGCGGCCCTTTCCCGAATTCGGCCGGAGGCCGACGAAGCTTACTTCTTGGCAATGACGGCCTTGACCTCTTCAGTCAGCTCGGCGACGCGCTCCGACAGCGCGGTGAGCGCATCGGTCTGGCCCTTGCTGTACATCTCGGCCAGCTCCTTGGAGTTGGCGATGGCCGACTCGTAGGACTTCTTCACGAAGTCGATCTGCTTGGCGGCCTTCTCCTCGACGGTCGCGGCGGCGAGCACTTCGCTGCCGTGCTTGGAGAGGTCTTCCATCGCGGCGCGGACCATGTCGCCCTGGCGCTGCGCGATCGCCTTCATCGACTCGACCGCGGCGGTGTTGACCGTGGTGAGCGTGGCGAAATTCTTGCGGGTGGTCTCGACGATCGACTCGACGTTGACGACCGGCAGCTTGAACTCGCTGGAGATCTTGCTGAAGTCGAAGTCGGCAAACGGATTCTTGAAGGCGCCGGTGGCGTACATGGGATGTCTCCTGGAAGGCGGGGAACGCGTCTGAACTGGGCTTGCCCCGCTTTGCTGCGGTGCACAACGAAGCCTAATTTATGGATGCGCCGCAGCAAGTCAAGAGACGTTTTTGTGCAGCGCACAAAATCTTCATGCAGCGGGCGAAACCGAGGCCGCTTCCGGCTTCTGAGAACTCGAAGAAGTCACATATTTTGCAAAGAGTTGAGACCATTTTTCGGCCATCTTCAGCCGCCCGTCCAGGGCTGCCATGGTCTTCGACAAGTCGGCCGTGTCGTCGCGGTCGAAAACTCGCGAGACGGCATAGTGGATGGCCAGCAGGCCGTTCTGCCGCAACGCACCTGTAAGCCCTTCGCTGGGCACCGCCGCCACCTCCAGCATGGCGGCCATGGAGCGCCTGAGGGCCGGCCCCATGGCGAGCGCCACTACGGGATCGCGCGTGCCGGCGCGGCGGATCGCCCGCAACGCCGCACGGTAGGGCTTCAGCGCGTCGTAGCGGCGCATCATCACGTCGAACAGGCGGTCGCGGGCCGTCTCCTCGGGATCGCCCGACGCGGACGTGCTGGCCAGCACCTCGGCGTCGATGCGTGCCATGAAGGCCGCCACCAGCGAGAGCTTGTCCGGGTGCAGGCGATAGAGCTCGGCGAAGCCCAGGCCCGCTGCCTGTGCCACGTCGCGCAACGACACGTCCGCGAAGCCCTTGTCGGCGATCAGGCCGAGAAAGGCGTCGAGGGCCTTGTCGCTGGCCTCGCTCTTCCCGTTCTCGCTCATCCGGCCCTCGCTCATCCGGCCAGCTCCTTCGAGCGGCGCGACGCAGCGGCCAGCGCCTTGTCGAAGACCTTCTGGATGCCGTCCTCGGCCATCAGGATCTTCAGCGCCTCCACCGTGGTGCCGCCTGGGCTGCTGACGTTCCTGCGCAACTGTGAGGCGGGTTCGCTCGACTGCCTCAGCAGCTCGCCGCTGCCCGCCACCGTTGCGCGCGCAAGCTGCATCGCCACATCGGGCGTGAGGCCGAGCTTGGCGCCCGCCGCCGCCATCACCTCGACGAGGAGAAAGACATAGGCCGGCCCACTGCCCGACAGCGCCGTCACCGGATCGAGCAGCGCCTCGTCGTCGACCCACAAGACCTGGCCTATCGCCTCAAGCAACTCGTGGCAGCGCTTCTTCTCGGCCACCGACACGCCAGGCGCCGCCGTGGCGACAGTAATGCCCTGACGCACCGCCGCCGGCGTGTTGGGCATCGACCGTACAACTTTGGCGTCCTGGCCGAGATGACCGGCGAAATAGCGCAGGGTCTTGCCCGCGGCGATCGACAGGAACACAGATCCCTTGTCAGCAAAGCGCTTGAGGTCGGGCAGCACGCCGTCCATGGCCTGCGGCTTCACCGCCAGCACCACGATCTCCGGCGTCTCGCCGATCTCGCTCGATGAGCTGACGACGCGAAGCCCGGCCTGCTTGGGACGGATCGCCTCGACCGGCTCGGCCACCGCGACATCGGACGCCTTCAGTCCGCGCTGCAGCCAGCCGTCCAGCATGGCGCCGCCCATCTTGCCGCAACCGACCAGCAGCAACTTGCCCATGTGTGTTTCCTCTAGCGTCCTTTGAACTTCGCCGCCCGCTTCTCACGGAAGGCTGAAGCGCCTTCCTTGCGGTCTTCCGAGTTGGCGATCTGCTCGAGCTTGTAGCGCTCCGGCACGAAGATCTCGGCCGGTCCGCGCGGCAGAGTCTGGTTGGCGAAATCACGCAGGGTGCGGATCACCAGCGGCGCGGAGTCGGCGATCACCTTGGCCATGCGGCGCGCTTCCTTACGCTCCTCGCCGAGCGGCACGACCTTGTTCACGAAGCCCACATCGTAGGCGCGCTTGACCGAGATCTCCTCGCCGAGCAGCAGCAGCTCCATGGCAACCTTGTGCGGCATGCGCGAGACGATGCCCGGCATCAGGCCACCGAACACGCCGACCTTGGCCTCGGGGTACATGAACTTCGTGGTATCGGCCGAAACCATCAGGTCGCAGGTCATGACCATGCAGATCGCCCCGCCGATCACCCAGCCCTGGGTGGCGCAGATCACCGGCTTGGTGAGCTTGTGACTGACATGCGGCACCGCCTTCCACATCGCGGCCGGCGGATCCTTGAGATCGGCGCCAACGCAGAAGGCCGGCCCGTCGGCCTGCAGGACCGCGACCTGGTCGGAGCCCGCCTCGAAGCCGCGATAGGCGTCGTAAAGCCCGTCGCACAGGGCCTGTGACAAGGCATTGCGCTTGTCCGCCCGCGTCATGGTGATGGTGGTGATGCCCTCGCTCGACTCGACTTTGACCAAACTCACGGCGCCCTCCGTCCTTCTTGCGCGGGATGCTACCAGCCGCCCATACTTGCTGCATCAGGAGTCACACCCATGCAAACCCGCAATCCCTTCATCGACGACCTCACCAAGGTGGCCAACGGCGCCATGGGCGCGCTGACCGGCATGAAGGACGAGGTCGAGGCCCGCGTGCGCGACCAGATCGCCCGGATCCTGGATGGCATGGACATTCCGCGGCGCGACGAGTTCGACGCCGTGAAGGCCATGGCCGCCAAGGCGCGCGAGGAGAACGAGGAGCTGAGGAAGCAGGTCGCCGAGCTGCAGGCCAAGTTGGGCGGGCAGTAAGGCGATGCGCGTCGGAGTCGAGGTTGGCGGTACGTTCACCGACCTCGTGGCCGTCGAGGGCGGCAAGGTTGTCGTCACCAAGGTCCCGAGCACGCCGAAATCCCCCGACGTCGGCGCCTTCGCCGCCCTCACCGCCTCGGGCATCGATCTCGCGTCTATCGAGGATCTCGGCCACGGATCGACCGTCGCCACCAACGCCGTGCTGGAACGCAAGGGTGCTAGCGTGGCGTTCGTCGCGACTCAGGGTTTCCGCGACCTGCTCTTCATGCAGCGCCACGACCGACGCAACATCTACGACCTCTTCTATGCCAAGCCCGCACCGCCGGTGCGCCGCAAGGACTGCTTCGAAGCGGCCGAGCGGCTGCGCGCCGACGGCACGATCGAAACGCCGCTCGATGAAGCCAGGGTGCGTACCAAGCTGACTCCCGCATTGAAAGCCGGCGGCTATCGCGCCGTCGCGATCTGCCTGCTGAACGCCTACGCCAATCCCGTGCACGAGAAGCAGCTCGCCGCGATGATCGGCGCGGCGCTGCCCGGTGTGCTCGTCACCTGCAGCCACCAGGTCGCGCGCGAGTTCCGCGAGTTCGAGCGCGCCTCGACGACGCTTCTCTCGGCGTACGTGCAGCCGGTGATCGACGGCTACCTTCACCGCTTCGAGAACAAGCTTGCGGAGTCAGGCTTCAAGGGCCGCTTTACCGTGATGCAGAGCAACGGCGGCCGCCTGCCTGCCGAGGCGATGCGCCAGAGCGCTATCACCGCGCTCTATTCCGGGCCTGCCGCCGGCGTCGTCGGCGCCACGCGCCAGGCCGCGCGGTCCGGCTTCAACGACCTCATCACTTTCGACATGGGCGGCACCTCGACCGACGTCTGCCTGGTGGAGGACGGGCGGCCCTCGCTCGCCGCGGAGAGCGAGATCGACGGGCTGCCGATCCGCACGCCGGTGCTCGACATCGTCTCGGTCGGCGCCGGCGGCGGCTCGATCGCCTGGGTCGACGACGGCGGCATGCTGCGCGTCGGCCCGCAAAGCGCCGGCGCCGATCCCGGCCCCGCCTGCTACGGCAAGGGCGGCACCGAGCCCGCCACGACCGACGCCCACATCGTGATCGGCACCATCCGGCCCGGCGCGTTTCTGGGCGGCCGCATGAAGCTCGACGCCGATGCGGCCCACCGAGCCTTCGAACCGCTGGCCGAGCGTTTCAAGCTCAGCGTCGAGCAGGCCGCCTCCTCCGCGCTGCAGCTCGCCGACGCAAACATCGTGCGCGCCATCCAGCTCGTCTCGACCGAGCGCGGCCGCGACCCGCGCGACTATGCGCTGGTGCCGTTCGGCGGCGCGGGCCCGCTGCACGCCGCGCGCATCGCCGAGGAGCTCGGCATCTCGACCATCGTCGTGCCGCCCAATGCCGGCGTGATCTCGGCCTATGGCCTGGTCGCCTCCGACTACACCAAGTTCGACGCCGTCACACACAAGATGAAGCTCGACGAGACGGCCGCGCAGGAAGCCGCCCGCATCTTCGCCGAGATGCGGCACAGGCTCGCCGCGCAGTTCGCCGACATGAAGCTGGCCAGTACGAAGGGGGCGGCCGCCCTCGTCTATACCCACACGCTCGACATGCGCTTCGTCGGCCAAGCCTTCGAGGTCGGCGTCGAGGTGCCGGCCCATCGCCTGGACTCGCTCGACGCGGCCTATCTCGCCGAGCTGTTCGCCGACGCCCACCACCGCACCTTCATGCATGGTGCCACGCTCGACCGCCCGGTCGAGATCGTAACCCTGCGCGTCGGCGCAACGCTTCCCATCGGCGGCGCCCCGAAGCTCGATCGCGAGAAGCTCGCCGCCCGCGCGCCGGAGCAGGCCAAGATCTTCCACGGCGAGGCCTGGCTCGACTGCCCGCGCTACACCGCCGAGGCGCTGACGGAAGGCCAGCGGATCGTCGGCCCGGCGGTGATCGAGGGCCATACCGCCACGACATGGGTCGCTCCGGGCTGGGCCGCCGAGCTCGACGGCGCCGACAATCTCATCCTGCGGAGAGCGTCATGAGTACGACGTTGGGACCGATCGACTATGCCGTCATCAGCCAGGCGCTGATCGCGGGCGCCCGCGAGATGGGCGTCAAGCTGATCCGTTCCGCCTATTCGACCATCCTGCGCGAGGCGCGCGACGGTTCGGCCGGCCTGATGGACCGCTACGGCAACACGGTGGCGCAGGCCGAGCTGATCCCCATGCAGCTCGGACCGATCGGCGAGACGCTGCGCGCTTGCCTGAAACGCCATCCGATCGAGACGCTGAAAGAGGGCGACTTCCTGATAAACAACGATCCGTTCGAGGGTGGCCAGCACATCCCCGACGTCTTCATCTTCACACCGATCTTCGTAGGCGGCAGGGTCGTGGGCTTCGGCGCCTCGGTCGCTCACCATCTCGATCTCGGCGGCGGCGCCCCCGGCCTCAACATCCACGCCTCCGACGTCTACCAGGAAGGGCTACGCTTCCCGCCCTCCAAGTACTGCTTCGAGCACGACTGGAACGGCGGCAGCTTCGAGCGCCTCGTCACCGCCAACGTGCGCGTCCCCGACCTCACCATCGGCGACTTCAACGCCCAGTTCGCCGCCAACGCCATCGGCGTGCTGCGGGTCAAGCAGCTCTGCGAGCGCTACGGCACCGACAAGGTCGAGGCCGCGATGCAGGAGATGCAGGACTATTCCGAGCGCCGCGTGCGCGCCGCCATCGCGCAGGCGCCCAAGGGCACTTTCTACGGCGAGGACGCGGTCGACGACGACGGTCTCACCGACGATCCGCTGGTCGTGAAGGCCAAGGTCACGATCTCCGACGATTCGGTCGAGATCGACTTCGATGGCACCTGCCCGCAGGTGAAGCGCAACCTCAACTGCCCCTACTCCAGCACCTTGTCGGCGGCGCTCTCCTGCGTGAAGTCGGTCCTGACCAGCCCGGACATTCCCTACAACGAGGGCATGGCCCGCCCGATCAACATTAAGGTGCCCTACGGCTCGCTGCTCAATCCGCGGCCACCGGCGCCGGTGCGCGCGCGCATGATCCCGGCCTATCGCGTGTTCAATGCCGTCATGAAGGCGATGGCGCAGGCGCTGCCCGACAAGGTGATCGCCACCGGCTTCGACTGCACCACGGCCTTCTGCCTCAGCCATCTCGGCGAGAAGGGTTACAGCGTCTATCTCGAGATCTTCGGCGGCGGCTACGGCGCCTCGAAGGACGCCGACGGCTGCGACGCCGTCGACTCGCCGCTCAGCAACTGCTCCAACGCACCGGTCGAATCGCTCGACATCGACTACGATTTCTTCCGCATCGTCGGCTACGAGCTGGCGCCCGACTCCTTCGGTCTCGGCGCCCGCCGCGGTGGCGCGGGCTTCACGCGGCGTTGTGAGATCCTGACGGACGACGTCCAGCTTGCGATCTACTCTGACCGCTTCCGCCTCGCCCCCGAGGGCCTGCTGGGCGGCGAGCCCGGCCAGCGCGGCTACTGCCGCGTCTTTCGCGCCAAGGCCGGCACGATAGAGGATCTGAAGAGCAAGGCCGCGGTCGATCTGGCCAAGGGCGACATCGTCGAGATGTTCGTGGGCGGCGGGGCAGGCTTCGGCCGCGCCGAGCAGCGGCCGGGCTCCATGATCGACCGCGATCTCGCCGACGGCCTGCTCACGCGCGATCCGAGAACGACGAGGAAGCTCGCGGCGGAATAGTCAGACGCATCAGCCCATGTCAGGGCGTTACACGACTGGAAATTCGAGCTTGACGCACAATACGTACGTACGTATTAAACACGCATGGCAAAACCTTCCCTCCGCGATCAGATCCTCGACGCCGGCCTCAGGGTCATGTTCCACAAGGGCTATGTCGGCGCGAGCGTGCGCGACATCGTCGCCGAAGCATCGGCGCCCCAGGGCTCCTTCACCAATCACTTCCGGTCGAAGGAGGCCTTCGCGCGCGAGGTTCTTGATCGCTACTTCACTCACGTTCAAGGGCTGGTCGGGCAAGCACTCGACGACAAGCACCTGTCGCCGCGCGAGCGGCTGAGGCGCTATCTCGACATCATCACCGAGCGCCTGCGGGCCGACGATTTCGCGCGCGGCTGCCTCATCGGCGACTTCAGCCTGGGCGCCGCGCCTCACAGCGAGATGTTGCGCGAACGGCTGGCCGTCATTTTCAGCCAATGGCGCGCGCCCTTCGCTGCCTGCATCGCCGAAGCGCAGGAAGCAGGCGAGATCGACGCTTCATTCGAGCCCCAGGACCTCGCCGACTTCCTGCTGGCGTCCTGGCAGGGCGCGATCCTGCGCATGAAGGTCGAGCAGAGCGCAGCGCCCCTCGAGCGTTTCAAGACCATCGCCTTCGCAACCGTCTTCAAGGAGCAGAAATGACAAGCCCCGACATCACCTTGCCGCAGCGTCAAGTTCTCGGGTCGACGATGGCGTACCGCGAAGCCGGCCGCCCCGGCATGCCCGTCGTGCTCTTCCTCCACGGCAATCCCACCTCGTCCTACATCTGGCGCAACATCATCCCGCTCGTGGCGCCCGTCGCGCACTGCGTCGCGCCCGACCTGATCGGGTTCGGCCAGTCCGGCAAACCCGATATCGACTACCGCTTTGCCGATCACGCCCGCTATCTCGATGAATTCATCGCCGCATCGGGCATCGAACAGGCCTATCTCGTTGCGCAGGATTGGGGTACGGCGCTCGCCTTCCATCTGGCAGCGCGCCGGCCCGAGTTCGTTCGCGGACTTGCCTTCATGGAGTTCATCCGACCCATGCCGACCTGGGACGACTTCCACCAGGTGCCGGCCGCGCGCGAGACTTTTCGCAAGTTCCGCACGCCCGGCGAGGGTGAGCGGATGATCCTCGACGGCAATGCCTTCGTCGAACGCGTGTTGCCGGGCTCGATCAAGCGCAAGCTCAGCGACGAGGAAATGGCGGTCTACCGCGCGCCCTTCCCGACTCCGCGGTCGCGCCGCCCAACCTGGCGCCTGCCGAACGAGTTGCCGATCGCGGGCGAGCCTGCCGACGTCTGGGCCATGCTCAAGGAGGCGCACGCAGCCCTCGCGGCGGCGCGCTACCCCAAGCTGCTGTTCGCCGGGAATCCGGGGGCGCTCATCTCGCCCGCCTTTGCCAGGCGCTTCGCGGCAAGCCTGCACGGTTGCCGGCTGATCGAACTCGGCGCCGGCGCGCACTACCTCCAGGAAGATCATCCGGAGGCGATTGGCCAGTTCGTGGCGGCATGGATCGCCGACGTCGAAGCAGGCGGCCACACCAGTCTCCGCGACGTCGAGTTCGTAACGTCGTTCGACGACAAGCGTCAACTGGCCGCGCTTTTCGAAGCGGCCGCGCTGGGTCAGCGATCGCCCGAAGAGATCGTCAAAGCCTTCGAGAACAGCCGATACACCGTCTTTGCGCTTCGCCGCGGTCGGCTTGTCGGTGCCGGCCGCGCCTTCGGCGACGAGGTCGATTGCGCCGTGATCTGCGATCTTGCCGTGCATCCTGACCTGCAGGCGAACGGCCTCGGCGACAGAATCCTCGAAACCCTCAAGCGGAAGGTCCGACATCACCTGCGGATCATGCTCTACGCCAAGCCCGGCAAGGAGAGCTTCTACCTGAAGCGCGGATTCAGCCGGATGAAGACGGCGATGCTGAACTCATACGTCGTCCCGGCCGAACGTCATCGGCAGGCCGGGCTCATCGAATGAGCGGGCGCCTCAGTACGTCTTGTAGCCCAGGAACTTGCCCGACATGGCGATCTTCACGCGGTCGCCCTTCGGGTCGGGCTGGCGGTCCATCGTCATGTCGAAGTCGATCGCGCTCATGATGCCGTCGCCGAACTCTTCCTGGATCAGCTCTTTCCAGGTCGTGCCGTAGACCATCACCAGCTCGTAGAAGCGGTAGATCAGCGGATCGGTCGGTGGCAGCTCGGGCAGCGAGCCGCGGTACGGCACCTCCTGCAGCAACAGCACCTCTTCCTTGCCGAGCCCGAACAGCTTGCCGGCCTTCGTCGCCTGCTCCCTGGTCATCTTCATCTGGCCCATGCAGCCTGCCGTGACGATGATCTTGGATGCGCCGCCGATCTTCTTGGCGATCGCCTCCCAGCTCAGGCCCTTCAGGCGTTTGGCCGTGAGAATCTTTTCCGTGACTTCTGCCCGCTTCATTGCCCTCTCCCGTTTTCGTCGATCATGAATGTGTGTGCCTGAGCGGCACGACTTCCGCCGGCGGGTTCACCGCCGACAACCCCGGTTTCACCAGCTTCAGCCGGCGCGGATCGTAGCCGTGCTCGGCGATCTCCTGGTCGAACGCGCGGCTGCGGTTCACCAGGAACTCCACCAGATGATTGCGGATGGCGTAGTACTGCGGATGCTTGTGCAGGTCGTTCCGGTGCCGCTCGTTCCTGGGCATGGTGTTGACCACGATCTCGGCGATCCTGGCGCCGGGGCCGTTGGTCATCAGCACGATCTTGTCGGCGAGCAGGATCGCCTCGTCGACGTCGTGGGTGATCATGAACACGGTCTGCTGCGTGTCGGCGCAGATGCGCAGCACCTCGTCCTGCAGCATGCCGCGGGTCAGCGCGTCGAGCGCGCTGAACGGCTCGTCCATCAGCAGCATCTTGGGCTGGATGGAAAGCGCACGGGCAATGCCCACACGCTGCTTCATGCCGCCCGAAAGCTGGGCCGGCCGCTTGTTCTCCGCGCCCTTCAGCCCCACCAGCTCGATGAAGCGCCGGGCATGATCCTGTACCTTGGCCTTGTCCCACGAGGGCCAGCGCGAGGAGACGGCGAAGGCAATGTTGCCCATCACCGAGAGCCAGGGTAGCAGCGCGTGGCCCTGGAAGATCACGGCGCGATCGAGGCTCGGCCCGTCGATCTCGCGGTTGTCGACGATGACGGCTCCCTCGCTCGGGCCGTCGAGGCCCGCGAGCACGTTCAGGATCGTGGTCTTGCCGCAGCCGGAATGGCCGATCAGGCAGCAGAACTCGCCCTTGTCGACGCCGAACCAGATGTCCTCGAACACCGCGGGCTGGGAGGAATCGCCGAAGCGCCGCGCCAGGCCCTCGACACTGATCATCGGCCGATGGTCCATGACGCCTACTCCGGATAGGTGACGAGCTTGGCCGCCCAGGCCAGCCCCTGGTCGAGCAGCAGACCGACCAGGCCGATCAGCAGGATCGCGGTCACGATGTTGGCAATCGAGAGGTTGTTCCACTCGTTCCACACGAAATAGCCGATGCCGGTGCCGCCCACGAGCATCTCGGCCGCGACGATCACCAGCCAGGCGATGCCGATCGAGATCCGCATGCCTGTCATGATGGTGGGCGCCGCGGCGGGCAGGATCACCCTGAAGGCGGTGCGGAACGGGCCGACCTCGAGGGTCCGCGCCACGTTCAGCCATTCCTTGCGCACGCTGCCGACGCCGAATGCGGTGTTGATCAGCATCGGCCACACCGAGCAGATGAAGATCACGAAGATCGAGGAGATGGCCGAGTCCTTGATCGTGTAGAGCGCCAAGGGCATCCAGGCGAGCGGCGACACCGGCTTCAGGATCTGGATGAAGGGGTCGAGCGCGCGATAGACGAGCGGCGACATGCCGATCAGGAAGCCGAGCGGGATCGCGAACAGGGCGGCGAGTCCGAAGCCCAGCAGCACCCGGCCCAGCGAATAGGCGAGCTGGATGCCGATGCCCTTGTCGTTGCTGCCGCGCACGTAGAAGGGATCGACGAGGTGCTTCCAAATGGTCGAGCCGATGTCGGCCGGAGTCGGCATCGCCGATTTGGATCCGGTGGCCGCCGCGGCGCCCACCAGCTTCGCGTACTCGGGATCCATCGCCGCGCCGCTGCCCGCCGCCGGCATCGTGGCGATCTGCCAGATGCCGACGATCGCGGCAAAGATCAGCAGCGACAGCAGCCCGGCCCTGAAGCCGAGCGAGCCCTTCAAGGTCGGCATCGCTCAGTTCCGCTTGATGGCGAAGCTGTTGATGTATTCGGCGGGCTTGGCGGGATCGAACGCCTTGCCCATCACCACGATCGTCTTCTTCGACGGGTCGGGCGGGGTAAGGCCCATCTCTTTCATCATCTTGGCGGTGTCGGTAGCGAGGTAGACCTCCTGGGCGACCTTGGCGTAGTCGACATCGGCCTTGAGCTGCCCCCAGCGCTTCATCTGGGTCATGATCCAGATCGCGAACTGATTCCAAGGGAACGGGTCGAAGTCGATGCGGTTCGGGTCCTTCTTCACGCCGCCCAGCCCGTCGGCGTAGGTGCCGGTCAGGATCTGCTCGAGCACCGTCTCCGGCTGATTCAGGTAGTTGGTCGGCGCGATCGCCTTGGCGATCTCCTTGCGGTTCTCCTGCTTGTGCGCGTACGCGGTGGCGTCAATGATCGCCTTCAGAAGCGCGCGGTAGGAGTTCGGGTTCTGGGTCGCGAATTCCTTGCTGACGGTGAAAGCGCAGCACGGATGGCCGTCCCACAGCTCCTTGGTCAGGAGATGAATGAAGCCCACGCCGTCGAACACGGCGCGCTGGTTGAACGGATCGGGCCCGAGGAAGCCGTCGATATTGTCGGCGCGCAGGTTGGCCACCATCTCGGGCGGCGGCACCGAGCGGATGGAGATGTCCTTGTCCGGGTCGAGGCCCGCTTCGGCCACATAGTAGCGCAGCAGGTAGTTGTGCATCGAGTAGTCGAAGGGCACAGCGAACTTGAAGCCCTTCCAGTCCTTCGGGTTACGCTTGTCCTTGTGCTTCATGGCAAGCGTGATCGCCTGGCCGTTGATGTTCTCGATCGCCGGCATCGTCCACGGCACCGCGTTCGAGCCGACGCCCAGCGAGATGGCGAGCGGCATCGGCGAGAGCATATGCGAGGCGTCGTACTCCTTGGCCAGCGACTTGTCGCGGATCACCGCCCAGCCGGCCGTCTTGACGACTTCGACGTTCAGCCCATGCTTGGAATAGAAGCCCATGGGGTGGGCCATGATGATCGGGGTGGCGCAGGTGATGGGGATGAAGCCGACCTTGAGGTCCTTCTTCTCCGGCGCACCCCCCTGGGCGAAAGCCTCGCGCGCCGTGCCAAGCGGCAGCACCGAGGAGATGGCGGCCATCGCGGTCGAAGCACCCACGATCTTCAGGAACAGGCGGCGCGTGGCATCGACCGGAAAGACGGCGCGCAGGACGGCGGCATCGACCACCCGGTTCCAGCGCTGCTCCTCGCCGGAGGGCACCGTCGATGCCGTCAGGCGGGCATGGTCAGCTTCGGTGTGATTGCCGCCGCAGCTGCAGCCTCGCCCGAGCAGAGCCCTCGGGTCGAACGGGTCCTTGAACATCGAGAAGCCTCCTCCGCGGTCTTGGCGCTCATGCGCGTGGCTCCCTAAGGAGCAAGGCCTGTGCCAAGGGCACTTGGATATGCGGAAATGCAGGGCAATCCGCCTGCCGAAGCCGGCACTGCCCAAAAACAAGGCAGAACATTCCGATTCGTATTGCGGAATTTTGCGACTCGAATCTTAGCGCTGGGGATTAAATTCATGGAATCCCTGACTCTTTCCCCGATTTCCGCTTTGTTTCTTATTGCGCTGGGACTCACGCTTATGGCAGGCTACCGGTTGTGGGTTGTTGGGTGCCCACCACGATATGTCGGCCATCCGCTGCAAGAATGGCTCACCGGAGCCGCAAAGCGGAATGGTTGGGGAGTGGTCGATGGCGTTATCGCGACACGAGCGGACCAGACGGAAAGCCGACCTGAACCCGCTCGAAATGATCGAGAAGGTCGTCGCCGCCAATGACTGGCCCTTCGACCGGACATCCGAAAGAGAAATTGCCGTCGAGGTCGCCGGGCGCTGGTGCGACTACCGCATGTTCTTCAGCTGGCGTGACGACGTCGAGGCGCTGCACTTCACCTGCGCCTACGACGTCCGCATTCCCGCCGAGCGACACACCGACATCCATGTCCTGCTGGCGCTGATCAACGAAAAGATGTGGCTGGGTCACTTCGATCTGTGGACCGAGGAAGGCCTGCCGATGTTCCGCCACGCCATCCCGCTGCGCGGGACCAACGGCTTGATGGCCGAGCAGCTCAACGACCTCGTCGAGGTGGCAATCACCGAAAGCGAGCGCTTCTACCCCGCCTTTCAGTACGTCGTGTGGGCCGGCAAGACGCCCGCCGACGCGTTGACCGCCTCGATCCTGGAGACGGTCGGCGAAGCCTGAGCCGACAAGGACCTTCCGACGCCCCCTCTCGTAAAAAGACAATAAGTCTCTCACGTTCGGATTGTCCCCAGCGGCGCCGGTCCCCCCAGGACCGGCGCCGCGACCATTCTAGGGTCACGATTCGCCCGCTATAAGGATCGCCCTCATGACCCTGCTCGCGATCCCCTATCCCGAAATCAACCCTGTGCTGGTCCAGATCGGACCGCTCGCCATCCGTTGGTATGCGCTGGCCTACATCACCGGCCTGGTGATCGGCTGGCAGGTGATGCGCCGGGTCTGCGAGCAGCCGCCGCGGCTGCTGTCGCCGGCCAGGATCGACGACTTCCTGTTGTGGGCCGCGCTCGGCGTCATCATCGGCGGACGGCTGGGCTATGTGCTGTTCTACAAGCCGGGCTTCTTCCTCTCGAACCCGCTCGCCGCGCTCACCCTGTGGGAGGGCGGCATGTCGTTCCACGGCGGGCTGCTGGGCGTGATCGCGGCCATCCTGCTGTTCTCGCTGCGCAACAAGACCGATCCCTTCATGCTGTCGGATCTCGTGGCGATCGTGGCGCCGGCCGGCCTGTTCTTCGGCCGCCTCGCCAACTTCATCAACGGCGAGCTGTGGGGGCGACCGAGCGACGTGCCGTGGGCCATGGTGTTTCCGCGCGGCGGGCCGCTGCCGCGCCATCCCAGCCAGCTCTACCAGGCCTTCTTCGAGGGCGTGCTGCTGACGCTGGCCGTCGTGGCCGTGTGGAAGCTCGTCGACGGCCGCCGCCGTCCCGGCCTGCTGACCGGCGTGTTCTGCGCCGGCTACGGCCTCGCACGCATCGCAGGCGAGATCTTCCGCGAGCCCGACGCCCATCTCGGCTTCCTGTGGGGGCCGCTCACCATGGGCATGCTGCTGTCGCTGCCGGTGCTGGCGTTCGGTAGCTGGCTCATCCTGCGCGCCTATCGCAAACCCGCACTGCCATGAACGAACTCGGCCGCCTGATCGCGCAGCGCGTCGCGCTCACCGGCCCGATCTCTCTCGCCGACTTCATGGCCGACGCGCTGGGCCACCCGCGGCTCGGCTACTACCGCCGCGCGATGCCGCTCGGCGCCGCCGGCGACTTCACCACTGCGCCGGAAATCTCCCAGATGTTCGGCGAGCTTCTGGGCGCCTGGCTCGCCGAGCGCTGGCTGGCGATGGGCAGCCCCTCGCCTGTGCGCCTGGTCGAGCTCGGCCCCGGCCGCGGCACGCTGATGGCCGACGCATTGCGCGCCACCCGCGGCGTGCCGGGCTTTCACGCCGCGCTCGACCTCCACCTCGTCGACACCAACGAGCCGATGCGGGCGGCGCAGCGCGCGGCGCTGCCGACGCTCGCCCCGACCTGGCACGAGCGCTTCGACGAGGTGCCGGCCGGTCCGCTGCTGCTGGTCGCCAACGAATTCTTCGACGCCCTGCCGGTCCGCCAGTTCCACCGCACGGAAGAAGGCTGGCGTGAGCGCATGGTCGGACTGGCCGACGACGGCAGCCTGCGGCTCGCGCTCGCCCCCGGCGTCAGCCCGTTTGTCTCCCTGCTCCCCGATGCGCCGCCCGGCGCCGAGGCCGAGCTCTGCGAGGCGGGCCGCGCGCTTGCCGCGTCGATCGGCGCACGCATCCGGACGCACGGCGGCTGGGCGCTGATCGTCGACTACGGAGCGGGGAGCGCCGGCCGTGCCGCGTCGCTGCAGGCCGTGCGCGGCCATCGCGGCGCGGACATTCTCGACCGGCCGGGCGAGACCGATCTCAGCGCGCATGTCGATTTCACGGCACTGGCCGCGGCGGCCGGCGTGCCGTCCTTCGGACCGGTGAGCCAGGGCACGTTTCTGCATCGACTGGGGCTACCTGCGCGTTCAGCGGCGCTGAAGCGGCGCGCGAGCCCCGAGCAGGCGCGCAGCCTCGATGCGGCATCGGCCCGCTTGATCGCGCCGGACCAAATGGGCACCCTCTTCCGCGTGCTGGCGTTGGGCGACGGCAAGAGCGCCCCGCCCGCCGGCTTCTCGGACACCTCTGCGGAACCTGCATGATCCTGGCCCAGACGCTCGCCGACCTCGATCGCGTACAGCACCGCTTCTTCACCCGCCAGGGCGGGGTCTCGTCCGGCCTCTATTCCTCGCTGAACTGCGGCTACGGCTCGGGCGACTCAGCTGACAACGTGCGCGAGAATCGCCGCCGCGTGGCCGAGCATTTCGGCCTCGGCGAGCCCGACCTGCAGACCGTGCACCAGATCCACTCGATCGAGGTGCTGACCGTCGGCGATGGCCGCTGGAGCTCGCCCGGCGCGCCCAAGGCCGACGCCATGGTGACCAATCGGCCGGGCGTGGTGCTGGGCGTGCTGGCGGCGGACTGCGCGCCGGTGCTGCTGGCCGACGACGCGGCCGGTGTCATTGGCGCGGCGCATGCCGGCTGGAAGGGCGCGCTGGGCGGCGTGGTCGATGCGACGGTGGCGGCGATGGAGCGGCTCGGCGCGAAGCGCGAGCGTATCCGCGCCGCCGTCGGTCCCTGCATCGGGCCGCAATCCTACGAAGTGGGCCTCGAATTTCCTGCGCCCTTCCTCGCCCAGGACGCCGCGAACGAGCGTTTCTTCACTGCGGCGAAGCGGGCGGGCCACTTCATGTTCGACCTGCCGGGCTATCTGCTGCATCGGATATCGCGCGGCGGCGTCTCGGTGACCGCCACCGGGCACGACACGCTGTCGGCCACCGACGATTTCTTCAGCTATCGCCGCAATACGCTGCAGGGCGTGCGCGACTACGGGCGCGGCCTGTCGGCCATCGCGCTCAGGGATTGAAGCGAGCGCGTCGTGCCCTACCTCATGCTTCTGATGTTCTGCTGCCTGCTCGGGGTCGTCGCGACATGCGCCATGCTCTGACGCTGGTCTGCCTGCTTCTGCTGGCCGCCTGCGTCAGCCCGCCGCGTCCGTTCGAGCACGATGCCGCGAAGATCTCCTATGCCCGGCCGCTACGTGACAAGGTCGAGGTCGCGATCTCAGCGCCGCGCAACATGCCGCCGGAGATGGGCCAGCGCGTCGCCGCCGCGCTGGCGATCGAGCTGCAGTCCTACGGCATCGTGGCGACAGTGGCGCCGGCCGAGGCGCCGATCCGGCTCGACGGCGTGATGAGCACCCGCGATGCGGACATGTCGATCGAAGTGCAGGTCGACTGGCGCATCGCCGGCAAACCGAAGAGCGACGAGCCGGCTACAAGCAAGACGCGAGCGCGGCCCGAGGACTACGCCGAGCAGAGCGAGCGGCTGGTCTCGCGCATCGCCCAGCAGGGCGCGCCGAAGGTCGCGACGCTTCTCGGCAAGCCGCCCAACTTCGTGCCGCGCGCGCCGGGTCAGGTCGCCGCCGGCGTCACCGTGCCCTACGAGTTCCCGGTCGAGCTCGCTTCCGAACAATCCGCTGCCGCCCAGGCCGCGGCTGCAAGCGTTGCCGCGCAACAGGCGGGCAAGCCTGGGGAACCGGCAAAGCCCGCCGAGCCGCAGGTCAAGGTGTTCGTCGCCCAGGTGACGGGCGCGCCGTCCGACGGCAACCGCCAGCTCACCTCGGGCATGCGCCGCGCCCTGGGGTCGAGCAAGATCGTGATCGTCGATGCCGCCGATGCCGATGTCTTCACGGTCGTCGGCACGGTTTCTCTGACACAAATCGACGATCGCACGGGACGGCTCGTCGTCAAATGGCTGCTCAAGGACCCCGCCGGCAAGAATGTCGGCGATATCGAGCAGTCCAACCCCGTGCCCATGGCCGCCGCACGCGGCTCCTGGGCCGGATTCGGCGACATTGTCGCCTCCGCCGCCTCCGAAGGCGTGCTCGAACTGCTCGACAGGGCGATAAACCGGCAGCGCTGAGCCGCGCGCCCGTCGTGAATCGGCTTGTCAGAGGGGGGTTCCGGACTGCTACTGTCTCACAGGGGCGGCGCGATTCTTGCAAGCTTGCGCTGGCAGGGACTGGCCGCAAGTCAGGGAGCATTGATGAACATGTTGGCTTTCAAGAAAACGGCCGTTGCCTTGCTGGCGGCGGTCGGGATGAGCAGCGCAATGGCCGCCGCACCGGTCCATGCGCAGACGCTCCGGGTAGTCATGCATTCGGATCTGAAGATCCTCGATCCGATCTGGACCACCGCATACATCGTGCGCAATCACGGCTATCTCGTGTGGGACACGCTGTTCGCGATGGACGACAAGCTCAGCGTGAGGCCGCAGATGGTCGAGAAGTACGACGTCTCGGGCGACAAGCTCACCTACACGTTCACGCTGCGCGACGGGCTGGAGTGGCATGACGGCAAGCCCGTCACCTCCGAGGACTGCATCGCATCGATCAAGCGCTGGGGCGCCAAGGACTCGATGGGCCAGGCCCTGCTGTCGCGCGTCGCCGACATGAAGGCAGTGAATGCCAAGACGTTCACCATGACCCTGAAGGAGCCGTACGGCCTCGTCCTGCAGTCGCTCGGCAAGCCCAGCTCGAACGTGCCCTTCATGATGCCGGCCCGCGTCGCGGCGACCGATCCCAACACGCAGATCAAGGCCGAGGACGTGATCGGCTCCGGCCCGTTCATCTTCAAGCGCGAGGAGTGGAAGCCGGGCGAGAAGACGGTCTACGTCAAGAACCCCAAGTACAAGCCGCGCAGCGAGCCCGCCTCCGGCCTGTCCGGCGGCAAGGTCGTCAAGGTCGACCGCGTGGAGTGGCGTGTGCTCGGCGACCACCAGACCACGGTCAACGCCCTGCTGGCCGACGAGATCGACATGATCGAATCGCCGCCGCACGACCTGCTGCCGGTGCTGGCGAAGGACAAGAAGATCAGGCTCTTCAACAGCAATCCGCTGGGCAACCAGTACACGTTCCGCTTCAACGTCCTGCACAAGCCGTTCGATAACGCCAAGGTGCGGCAGGCCGTGCTCTATGCCTTCAACCAAAAGGACTTCCTTGATGCCGTGATCGGTGATCCGAAATGGTACAAGGAATGCAAGGCGATGTTCATCTGCGGCACGCCTCTGGAATCGGTCAAGGGCTGGGAGGACAAGCTCGGCTCCAACTTCGAGAAGTCGAAGGCGCTGCTCAAGGAGGCGGGCTATGACGGCACGCCCGTCGTGCTGATGCAGTCGACCGATCTCGCCGTGCTGACCAACCTCGCTCCTGTCGCCAAGAACCTGATGGAGAAGGGCGGCTTCAAGGTCGACATGCAGTCGATGGATTGGCAGACCCTGGTCGCCCGACGCGCCCGCAAGGATCCGCCGGACAAGGGCGGCTGGAACGCCTTCCTCACGTCCTGGGTCGCGGCCGACGTGCTGAACCCGGTGATGGCCGGCTTCTTCAATGCCGGCTGCGACAAGGCGATGTTCGGCTGGCCGTGCGACGAGACGATCCAGAAGCTGCGCAGCGACTTCGCGACGGAAAGCGATCCCGCCAAGCAGAAGGCGATCGCCGAAGCCGTGCAGGTGCGCGTCACCGAGTATCCGACGCACGTCCACCTCGGCCAGTGGTACGCCCCATCGGCGGCGCGTGACACCATCGCCGGCAACGTCGAGGCGCCGGTCCCGGTGTTCTGGAACGTCACCAAGAAGTAGCTCGATCCAGCGCGCGGGGCCCCGGCCCCGCGCGCCCATCGATGAGGGCGGGCGAAGATCCGCCCTCTTCCATGGGGAGCCGACAGGAGGGGCAATGATGAAGACTTTGACGAAACGGACGCTCGCGGCAATCGCCGCCGGCGCACTTCTGGCCACGGCCGGGCCGGCGATGGCCCAGGGCAAGGTCGTGCGCTTCGTGAAGGCCGGCAACCTGACGATCCTCGATCCGGTCTGGACCACGGCCTACGTCACGCGCGACCACGGCTACATGATCTACGACACGCTGTTCGCGATGGACGAGAACAACGTCGTCAAGCCGCAGATGGTCGACAAGTACACGGTGTCGCCCGACAAGCTCACCTGGACCTTCACGCTGCGCGACGGGCTGGAGTGGCACGACGGCAAGCCGGTCACGGCGGAAGACTGCGTCGCCTCGCTTCAGCGCTGGGGCAAGCGAGACACGATGGGCCAGAAGCTCATGGACTTCGTCAAGGAGTTCAAGGCCGTCGATGCCAAGACCTTCACGATGCAGCTCAAGGAGCCCTACGGCCTAGTGCTCGATACGCTCGGCAAGCCCAGCTCGAACGTGCCCTTCATGATGCCCAAGGCGGTCGCCGAGACCGATCCGTTCAAGCAGTTCGCGAGCTATATCGGTTCGGGGCCCTTCATCTACGTCGACAAGGAGTCGAAGCCGGGCGAGAAGCACGTCTACGTCAAGAACCCGAAGTACAAGCCGCGCTCCGAGCCGGCGTCGGGCCTGGCCGGCGGCAAAGTCGTCAAGGTCGACCGAGTCGAGGTCGTCGACATGCCCGACACGCAGCAGCAGGTGAATGCCATCATCGCCGGCGAGCTCGACGTGATCGAGCAGATGCCGCACGACCTGATCCCGGTCCTGAAGAAGGAGAAGAACGTCAAGCTGGTGGACTGGAATCCGCTGGGCCACGTCTTCGTCATCCGCTTCAACTGGCTGACCAAGCCCTTCAACGATCCCAAGGTCCGTCTGGCCGCACTCTATGCGATGCGCCAGGAGGACTACCTCAAGGCGACGATCGGCGATGCGGCCTATTACAAGGTCTGCAGCGCCGCCTTCATCTGTGGCACGCCCAATGCCGTGGACGCGCCCGACGGCATGCTGACCAAGCCCAACCTCGAGAAGGCCAAGGCGCTTCTCAAGGAGGCCGGCTACGACGGCACGCCGATCGTGCTGATGCAGTCGACCACCCTGCCGGTGCTGACCAACATGGCGCCGGTGACCAAGGCCCTACTCGAGCAGGCTGGCTTCAAGGTCGACATGCAGTCGATGGACTGGCAGACGCTGGGCATCCGCCGCAGCAAGAAGGACCCGGCCGACAAGGGCGGCTGGAACGTGTTCCACACCTATTCGGTGTCGGCCGACGCGCTGAACCCGATCTCGAACGCCTACTTCGCCGCCAACGGCGACAAGGCCTGGTTCGGCTGGCCCAACGATCCGGAGATGGAGAAGCTGCGCGACGCCTATGCCAAGGAGACCGACCCGGCCAAGGGCAAGGCCCTGGCGGCGAAGGTCCAGGCGCGGGCGCTCGAGACCGGGCAGTTCGGCTGGCTCGGCCAGTGGTACGGCCCCGGTGCCACGCGTTCGAACATCACCGGCTGGCTGAAGGCTCCCGTGCCGGTGATGTGGAACATCGAAAAGAAATGACAGCGACCTAGTCGCCGTCATCCCGGGCGAAGCGGAGGGTCTCCTCCGGCCTCGCCCGGGCGACATGTAGAGGAAAAATGCTCGATTTCATCGCCCGTCGTCTCGTCGCCATCATTCCCGTGCTCGCGGTGGTGGCAGTCTTTGTCTTCCTCATGCTGCGTCTCACGCCCGGCGATCCGGCTGCGGTGATCGCCGGCGACAACGCCACCTCCGACCAGATCGCCGACATCCGCGAGAAGCTCGGCCTCAACGAACCGATCTGGACGCAGTTCGCCATCTGGATCGGCAACGTCCTGCAGGGCAATTTCGGCGAGAGCTTCTTCTTCAAGAAGACCGTGGCCGAGCTGATCGCCCAGCGCATCGAGCCGACGCTCGCGCTCGCGATCTGCACCCTGATCATCGCCGTCTCGGTCGCCGTTCCGCTCGGCGTCATGGCCGCCTACCGCCACGGCTCGCTGCTCGACCGCTTCGTCATGGGCTTTGCGGTGATGGGCTTCTCGGTGCCGGTGTTCGTCATCGGCTACCTGCTGATCTACGTCTTCGCCATCGAGCTCGGCTGGCTGCCGGTGCAGGGCTATACGCGCATCGGCGTCAACTTCTGGGGCTTCCTCGAGCGCATGGTCCTGCCGTCGGTGACGCTGGCCGTGGTCTACATCGCGCTGATCGCCCGCATCACACGGGCGAGCGTGCTCGAGGTCCTGAACGAGGACTACATCCGCACCGCCCGTGCCAAGGGTCTCAGCAACCGCGTCGTGCTGATGCGGCACGCGCTGCGCAATGCCGCCGTGCCGATCCTCACGGTCATCGGCATCGGCATCGCGCTGCTGATCGGCGGCGCGGTCGTGACCGAGAGCGTCTACGGCCTGCCCGGCCTCGGCCGCCTCACCGTCGAAGCCGTGCTGAGCCGCGACTTCCCGACCATCCAGACCGTCATTCTTCTCTTCTCCGTAGTCTACGTCGTGATCAACCTGCTGATCGACGTCGGCTACACCCTGTTCGACCCGAGGATCCGGTATTGAGCGCGATCACCGAAGAAGTCGTCGACTCCGCCTCCATCGCGGCGGCGTCGGCCAAACGCAAGAGCCTGTGGGCCCTTGCCGTCCGCAACCCGGCCGTCATCTTCGGCGGCGTCGTCCTGCTGGTCATGCTGGCCGTGGCGATTCTTGCGCCGTTCCTCGGCACCGTGGATCCGACCCGCATCGATCCGGCGGCGCGCAACAAGAAGCCCGGCACCGAGATCACCATGCGCCTCGACGACGGCCAGACGGTCAAGCGCGTGGCAATCTTCGGCACCGACAGCCTGGGCCGCGACGTCTACAGCCGCGTCCTCTACGGCACCCGCGTGTCGCTGGTGATCGGCGTGGCCGTCGCCATCGTCTCGGTCGCGGTCGGCCTCGTGATCGGCCTGATCTCCGGCTACATACGCTGGGCCGACGGGATCATCATGCGCATCATGGACGGGTTGATGGCGATCCCCGGCATATTGCTCGCGATCGCTCTGGTCTCGATCTGGCGCGCCGGCCTGATCACCGTGATCTTCGCTATCGTCGTGCCCGACGTGCCGCGCGTGGTGCGCTTGGTGCGTTCGGTGGTGCTGACGGTGCGTGAGGAACCCTACGTCGAGGGCGCCATCTCGGTCGGCACGCCGACCTGGACCCTGATGTTCCGCCACATCCTGCCCAATACCGTGGCGCCGCTGATCGTCCAGGGCACCTTCATCGCGGCCTCGGCGATCCTCGCCGAGGCGATCCTGAGCTTCCTTGGCATCGGCATCCCGCCGGAGATCCCGAGCTGGGGCAACATCATGGCCGAGGGCCGCACGCTGTTCCGCGTGTTCCCGCACAACATCCTCTACCCCGGCATCTTCCTCGCATTGACGGTGCTGGCCATCAACATCATGGGCGACGGTCTGCGCGACACGCTCGATCCGAAAATGAGCAAGAAGGTGTGATGCGAAGCATCGCACCTTCTTGCTCGCCCTGAGCGAGCGAAGCGAGCCGAAGGGTCTTCTCTCCATGCTCGATGCAATCGTTGTTGAAGCAAGGTCCTTCCATGCGGCCCTCCGGGCCTCGGCCGGGACGACAGTGGTGGTTTGATGTCTGAAGCAAAGAAGCCGGTCCTCGAAGTCCGCAACCTGAGCGTCGCCCTGCCGGCCGGCGCCGACCGGGAACATGCCGTCGAAAAGGTGAGCTTCACCGTCAATCCCGGCGAGATCGTTTGCCTGGTGGGCGAATCCGGTTCGGGCAAGTCGGTGATCGCCTTCACCGTCATGGGGCTGCTCGCCAAGGCGCTGAAGCCGACCTCGGGCGAGATCCTCCTTGAGGGCGAGAATGTGCTCGCCGCCAGCGAGGCGCGCCTGCGCGAGCTGCGCTGCACGCGCATGTCGATGATCTTCCAGGAGCCGATGACGGCGCTGAATCCGGTCATGACCTGCGGCATGCAGATCGACGAGGTGCTGGAGACCCACACTAAGCTTGACGCCGCCCAGCGCAGGGCCAAGATCCTGGCGATCCTGGAACGCGTGAAGCTGCCGGAGCCGGAGCGCATCTACGCCTCCTACCCGCACCAGCTCTCGGGCGGCCAGCGCCAGCGCATCATGATCGCCATGGCGCTGGTGCTCGATCCCGTCCTGCTGATTGCCGACGAGCCGACCACGGCGCTCGACGTGACGACCCAGGCCGAGATCCTGAAGCTGGTCGCCGAGCTGCAGGCCGGCCAGGGCACCGGCGTGCTGTTCATCACTCATGATTTCGGCGTCGTCGCCGAGATCGCCCATCGCGTCGCCGTCCTGCGCTGGGGCGAGCTGGTCGAGATGGGGCCGGCCGAGCAGATCCTGTCGCGCCCCCAGCACGCCTACACTCGCATGTTGATCTCCTCGGTGCCCTCGATCCGTCCCCGGCATCGCGGCGCGCGTAAGGATGGCGTCACGGTCCTGCGCACGGAGAAGCTCGGCAAGACCTACACCGGCAACGCCTTCTTCCAGAAGGCGCGGGTCGTGAAGGCGGCGATCGACGTCGACCTCGACATCCGCCGCGGCGAGACCCTGGGCATCGTGGGCGAATCGGGCTCCGGCAAGTCGACGGTGGCGCGCTGCATCGCCCGCCTGATCGATCCGACCGAGGGCAAGGTGTTCCTGGGCGACACCGAGATCGCCACCATGCCGGCCGGCAAGCTCCGGCCGCACCGCCGGCGCGTGCAGATCGTGTTCCAGGATCCCTACCGGTCGATGAACCCGCGCATCACGGTGGGCGAGTTCATCATCGAGGGGCCGATGAACTTCGGGCTGAGCCGCGACGAGGCGATGGCCCGGGCGCGCAAGCTGATGGAGACCGTGCGCCTCGACCCCAACTCGCTCGACCGCTACCCGCACCAGTTCTCCGGTGGCCAGCGCCAGCGCATCTGCATTGCCCGCGCGCTCGCCATGGAACCGGAGCTGCTGATTGCCGACGAGGCGGTGTCGGCGCTCGACGTGTCGGTGCAGAAGCAGGTGCTGGAGCTGCTCGACGAGATCCGCCAGCGGCTGAACCTTGCCGTCCTGTTCATCACCCACGATTTGCGCGTTGCCGCCCAGATCTGCGACTACGTCGCGGTCATGAGCAAGGGCCAGGTGGTCGAGTACGGCTCGGCCGAGCAGATCTTCGGCTCGCCGCGGGACGAGTACACAAAGGCGCTGTTCGCCGCCGCCCCCGGCCGCGAGTGGGAATTCGGCAAGTTCGCCGCGGCGTGATAGGCTTCCCTCGCTACAAGGAAAAGGCCAGCTAGGCAGCCGCTGCCGAGCCTCCCCCTGACCCGGCGCCGGATGAAACGGCACACCCGTGTCCAGGGAGGCAAACATGGCCGAGAGCGTCTACAAGGTGATCGAGCTGGTCGGCACCAGCACCGAATCCTGGGAAAAGGCGGCGAAGGCCGCGGTGGAACGTGCAGCCAAGTCGCTGCGCGATCTGCGTGTCGCCGAGGTGATCGAACAGGACCTCGTCATCGAAAAAGGCAAGGTCGCTGCCTACCGCACCAAGGTGAAGCTCTCCTTCAAGTACGGTGGCGGCGGCTGAGGCTGGCACGGCGGAATGGCCGGAGTAGACTGTCATTCATGTCGTCCGCCTTCCTCGAAGACGCCTCGTTCAACCAGTCGCCGGCCTTCGGCGACGTGGATCTGTTCGCCACGGACCGCCCGCTGGCGGAAGCCGCGCAGCGTGCCGGGCTCGACCTCGGCGCGCTGTCGGCATGCGGCAGCGACTATGGCGCGACCGAGACGCTCGATCTCGGCCGGGTCGCCAACGAGAACCCGCCCAGGCTGCGCACCATGGACGGCAAGGGCAACCGCATCGATTTCGTCGAATTCCATCCCGCCTATCACGCGCTGATGCAGAAGAGCATCGGCCACGGCATCCATGCTTCCGCGCACGACGGCAGCGACAAGCCCGCGCCCCTATCGGCGCGCGCCGTGCGGCTCTACCTCGCGACGCAGGCCGAGAGCGGGCACATGTGCCCGATCACCATGACTCACGCCTGCATCGGCGCGCTGCGCTCGGAGCCGGTGCTGCTCGACAAGTGGCTGCCGCGTATCCAGACCCGCACCTACGATCCCCGGCCGCTGCCGTGGTGGGAGAAGAAGGGCGTGACGCTCGGCATGGGCATGACCGAGCGCCAGGGCGGCACCGACGTGCGCGCCAACATCACGAGCGCCGCCGCGCGCGGCGACCATGTCGAGATCAGCGGCCACAAATGGTTCATGTCTGCACCGATGTGCGATGCCTTCCTGATACTGGCCCAGGCAGAAGGCGGGCTGACCTGCTATCTGATGCCGCGCTACCGGCCCGACGGTTCGCAGAACGCGCTACGCTTCCAGCGCCTGAAGGACAAGCTCGGCAACAAGTCGAACGCCTCCTCGGAGGTCGAGTTCCATGGCGCCTGGGCCGAACGCGTCGGCCCGGAAGGCGCGGGCGTGCGCACCATCATTGAGATGGTGAATCTGACGCGCCTCGATTGCGCCATCGCCTCGGCTGGCCAGTCGCGCATCGCGCTCAGCCAGGCGATCCATCACATCCGCAACCGTTCAGTGTTCCAGCGGCGGCTGGTCGACCAGCCCTCGATGCGCGCCGTCGTAGCCGACATGGCGCTCGAGCTCGAGGCGCAGGTGGCGCTGGTGTTCCGCCTCTGCCGAGCCGCCGAGCGCGCCGCGGAGGACCCGCGCGAGGCAGCCTACGCAAGGCTGCTGACGCCCGCGGTCAAGTTCCTCGTGTGCAAGAGCACGCCGCAGCTCGTCTACGAAGCCTTGGAGTGCCTGGGCGGCAACGGCTACGCCGAGGACCTGCCAATGGCGCGCTACTTCCGAGAGTCGCCGCTGAACGCCATCTGGGAGGGCTCAGGCAACGTCATGGCGCTCGACGTGCTGCGCGCCGCCGGCCGCCATCCCGAGGCGGCGACCGATACGCTGTCGCGCCTCGTGCGCACCGCGGACAAGGCCTTCAAGGTCGGCCCGCTGGCGCAGGCGCTGGAAAGCACGCTGAAGTCGGGCAATGCCGAGCGCCGCGCCCGCTTCCTCTGCGAGGGGCTGGCGAGGATCGCCGCCGTCGCCGCCCTGGTCGAGGCCGGCTCGCCCTTCGCCGCGCTCTATGCCGATGCGCGGCTGGGGCCTTCGCACTTCGCGCAGTACGGCGCGGTCGATCTTGGCGCCGCCGAGACGGCCCTTATGGATCGCGCGCTGGCGGCCTGACGTTGAAGCGCGCACTGTCGTCCTTCGACTACGCCGCCCTGCGGGCGGCTTCGCTCAGAACGACAGGCTTTTCACATCAACGCTTCCGTACCCTCGCCTGCCACGGCCGGAGCAGCAGCGCGCCGCCCATCACGCAGCCGTAGACGGCGAGGCCGATGCCCATCGCCCAGAAGAGCGCGTCCAGCCCCTGCCCCAGCTCGAGGGCGAGCGAGCCGCCGCCTACGGCGATGACGAGACGGACCAGCACGGCGATCACCGGCACGCCCATGCGGCCCGCACCCTGGCTGCCGAAGTGCAGGGTCAGGCCGAGGCCGTAGAGAATGTAGAACGGCGCAGCGCGTGTGAGATAGCCGACACTGGCGGCGATCGTCGCGGGATCGCTCGCGAACAGGCGCGACCAGGCCTCCGGCAGCAGCGCGATCGCCGTGCCGATGATGCCGATGATGGCGGCCGCGAACAGGCTGCCGATCCAGGCGACCCGCCGCGCCCGCGCCCAACCGTCGGCGCCGGCGGCGATGCCGATCAGGGTCGTCATGCCGGTGCCGATGCCGTAGGCCAGCGCGCCCATCAGGTGCTCCAGCCGCGAGCCGATGGCGTAACCCGCCAGCGCCGCCGTGCCGAAGCGGCCGACCAGCCCGGTCAGCACCATCGTACCGATGCTGCCCACCACGGTGATCGCCGACGAGGCGAGGCCGACGCCCAGGATCTGGGCGAACAGGCGGTGCCGCAGGCCGCCGCCGCCGAGCGACGGTACGAAGCCCAGCCGGCCACCCCACAGGGCGCGCGCCGAGAGCGCGAGCGACACGGCCGAGGCGGTGAGGCCCGCCGCAGCGAAGCCCATCAGGCCCCAGCCCGGCCAATCGCCGAGGCCGAGCCCCAACAGCGCCGAGAGCGGGACGTACACGGCCGAGCCGACGAGGCCGATGCGTGCCGGCAGGGCCGCATTGCCGCCGCCGCGCAGGAGGCCCGACGAGAAGTTGACGCACCAGACGAGCGCCACGCCACCGAACCAGACGTTGCTGTAGGCCAGCGCCTGCTGCAGCACGGCGCCCTCGCCGCCCATCAGCCGATAGACAGAAGGCGCCGCCGTCCAGGCGAACAGCATGCAGAGGCCCGCGAAGGCGAGCGCCACCACCAGGGCGTGGACGATCAGCGCCTGCGCGTCCTCGCGCCTTCCGCCGCCCAGCGCGCGCGCCATCGCCGCCGCGACCGCGCCGCCCAACCCGCCGGACGAGACGTTCATCACCACGACGACAAAGGGGTAGACCAGCGCGAAGGCCGCCAGCGCGCCGCTGCCCAGCCGACCGACCAGCCAGGTCTCGGCCAGCACGACGAAGATCTGCACCACCATGAACGCGGTGGTGGGACCGGCGAGCCGCCACAGAGAGCGCCCGATGGGCGCAACGAGAAGGGGATGGGACACGACGGGCTCCGCGGGACGACAGCAACGACAGCACCCGGCCCTGGCGGGACGGGACGGACGGATCGTTAAAGTCGCTGGTCCATGCGCGGAGTCTCCGAAGCGGCCGGCACTATGACGGGTCGTGTGCGCTGCGACAACCTGCCCGGAAAATAGTCGGCTCACCCACTCGCGGGGAAAAGATCGTTGAGCCTCAGGCGCTTGCAGAGGCGATGCCAGCAAAAGCGCGATTCGACGGCGCGCCGGCGATTTTCGTAGCCTGCCCACATGACCGGTGCGCCTCCCTTCTCGTGCTTCCTTCTGCGTCATGTCGCGCCGATGTCCCGCCCGGTCGGCAATTTTGAGAATGTCCCGTTCTGCGGGACATGGGACATCCGGGACGCCGCCGAAAAAGCACGATGGAACAAGGCTTTGCCCCATCGGAGGCAACCGATAGACTTGTGTCTCAGCGTTCCGAAAAATGTCCCAGTGAGTACCCTGCCCCGATGAAAAAGATCTTCACCGCCTGCCTCGGCACCGAGACCAACACCTTCGCCGCCATCCCGACCGGTCATCAGCTCTTCGAGGAGACCTGCCTTTTCCGCAAAGGCAGCTACGGCAAGAACGTGCCGATGTTCGGTGCCCCGCTCGATGTCTGGCGCAAGCGCTCGGAGGCCAAGGGCTGGCAGGCAGTCGAAAGCCTGTGCGCCTTCGCCCAGCCCGCCGGCAGGACGGTGAAGAAGGTCTACGAGGCCTTCCGCGACGAGATCGTCGCCGACCTGAAGGCCGCGATGCCGGTCGATGCCGTTCTGCTCTCCATGCACGGCGCCATGGTCGCCGAGGGCTACGACGATTGCGAAAGCGATCTGCTGGCCCATGTCCGCAAGGTCGTGGGACCGGACGTCTTCGTTGGCGCCGAGCTCGACCTCCATTGCAACATCGGCGAGGGCACGATGCGCGACGCCAACGCGCTGGTGCTGTTCAAGGAATATCCGCACGTCGACGTCTCCGACCGCGCCGACGATCTCTTCACGGTGGCCGAAGGCGCGCTCGAAGGCCGCACGAAGCCGGTGATGGCGGCCTACGACTGCCGCATGATCGGCGTCTTCCATACGACGCGCCAGCCGATGCGTGGCTTCGTCGACAAGCTCTCCGCGATGGAAGGCAGGGACGGCGTGCTGTCGCTCTCCGTCGCCCACGGCTTTCCATGGTCCGACATCAGGGAGATGAGCAGCAAGATCATCGCCATTACCGACAACGATAGGCCCAAGGCTGGGAAGCTCGCGCGCGAACTGGCGATGGAATTCTTCGCCATGCGCGACCAGACCCAGCCGCCCTACGTAACCCTGGACGCCGCGATGGCGCGCGTTTCCTCGCACAACCTGCCCAAGCCCATGGTGCTGGCCGACGTCTCGGACAATGCCGGCGGCGGGGCCGCCTCCGATTCGACCTTCATCCTGCAGGCGCTGCTCGACCGGAAGGTGAAGGATGCCGCGATTGCCATGGTCTGGGATCCCGGCGCGGTGAAGCTTGCCTTCGAGGTTGGCGAGGGTGCGGAGCTCGACATCCGCCTGGGCGGCAAGCTCGGACCGCAATCCGGCCCGCCGGTCGATGCCCGCGCCCGGGTGCTGAAAGTCGAGAAGGACGTGAACATCCAGTTCGGCGGCGCGCGCAAGGGCACCAGCCCGATCGGCGACGCCGCGGCGCTGCAGATCGAAGGCGTGACGGTGATCGTCAACACCAAGCGCGGCCAATGCCACAGCCTCGACTGCTTCACCAAGCTCGGCGTCGATCCTTCGACCAAGAAGATCGTGGTCGTGAAGTCCATGCAGCACTTCCATGCCGCCTACGCGCCGATCGCCAGCGAGGTGGTCTATGTCGCGGCACCCGGCGCCCTGGTCCCGGACTGGTCGCTGTTGCCCTATACCAAGGCCGACAAGACACAGTGGCCGTTCGTGGCCGATCCGCACGCCGGCTGAGCGGGGCGCGGAAAGCCCGCATTTCAGGGCGTTTACAGCGGCGGGACTCGTTGGTATGTTCCGCCCCGTCGCGGCCGGGGATGGCCGTTTTGTCGTTTTAGATCAACGACTTAACGAGATCCCGCCCCGGCGCGAGGGGCGCGATCCATGAAGATTCTCACCGGCAACAGCAATCGGCCGCTGGCGGAAGCCATTTCCGCCAAGCTGGCGCTGCCGCTGGTCAAGGCCAACATCCGCCGGTTCTCCGACAACGAGATCTTCGTCGAGATCCTGGAAAACGTGCGCGGCGAGGACGTCTTCGTCATCCAGTCGACCAGCTTCCCGGCCAACGACCATCTGATGGAGCTGCTGATCACCATCGATGCGCTGCGCCGCAGCTCGGCGCGCCGCATCACCGCGGTGATGCCCTACTACGGCTACGCCCGGCAGGACCGCAAGACCGGCTCGCGCACGCCGATCACGGCCAAGCTGGTGGCCAACCTGATCACCAACGCCGGCGCCAACCGCGTGCTGACACTGGACCTGCATGCCGGGCAGATCCAGGGCTTCTTCGACATCCCGCTCGACAACCTCTACGCCGGCCCGGTGTTCTCCAAGGACATCAAAGAGACGCTGACCAACCGCAGCCTGACCGTCGTGTCGCCCGATACCGGCGGCGTGGTGCGTGCCCGCGCCATCGCCAAGCGCATCGACGCCGACCTCGCCATCATCGACAAGCGCCGCGAGGCGGCGGGCGTCAGCGAGGTCATGAACGTGATCGGCGACGTGAAGAGCCGCGACTGCATCCTGATCGACGACATCGTCGATTCGGCCGGCACGCTGTGCAACGCTGCGGTCGCCCTGATGGATCAAGGCGCCAAGTCGGTATCCGCCTACGTCACGCATGGCGTGCTGTCGGGCGGCGCAGTTGCCCGCGTCGCGGCCTCGCCGATCGAGAAGATGGTGATCACCGATTCGATCATGCCGACGGAGGCGGTGCGCGTGTCGCCCAACATCCGGCCGCTCAGCATCGCCACGCTGATGGCCGAGGCGATGAAGCGCATTGCCGACGAGACGTCGGTTTCGAGTTTGTTTGACTGAGGAGTTTCAAGAGATCCGGCGTTGGGCACCCCTGGAGGCCACGCCGCGATGAGAGAGAGCAACCCAAGGAGATGTGAGATGGCAGAGACGACAAAGGTCGTCGCGAAGATGCGGGATCGGGCCGGCAAAGGGGGCGCCCGTTCCAGTCGTCGCGAAGGACTGATTCCCGCCGTGATCTACGGCGACAAGCAAGCCCCGGTCATGATCGCGGTCGAACCGAAATCGATCGAGCGCGAGCTGCACAAGGAAGGCTACTTCAATCACCGGCTCACGATCGCCGTGGACGGCAAGGACTACGACGTCCTGCCGCGCGACATGCAGGTCGATCCGGTGACCGACAAGCCCGTCCATCTCGACTTCCTGCGGATCGGCCCCGAGTCGGTCATCACCGTGCAGGTGCCCGTCCACTTCAGGAACGAAGCGGCGGCGCCCGGCATCAAGCGCGGCGGCGTGCTGAACGTCGTGCTGCACGAGATCACCGTGCGCACCAAGGCCGACAAGATTCCGGAATATTTCGAAGTCGACCTGACCGGCCTCGAGATCGGCCACTCGATCCACATGTCGACGCTTTCGATCCCCGAGGGCGTGCGCGTGGTGACCCGCGACAAGAACGCCACCGTGGCGTCGATCGCCGCACCGACCGTGGTGCGCGAGGCGGCGGCCCAGGCGGCGGCGGATGCAGCGGCGGCCACGGGCGCTCCGGCGGCCGAAGGTGCCGCGGCTCCCGCAGCGGGTGCGGCTCCGGCGGCGGGCGCAGCTGCGCCGGCGGCGGGTGCTGCCGCTCCGGCAGCGGGTGCGAAAGCCCCCGCTCCGGCCAAGAAGTAACGGGCGGACGAAGGCACCGCTCAGCCGATGCTTCTGCTGGTCGGGCTCGGCAATCCCGGGCCGCGCTTTGCGGGGCACCGGCACAATGTGGGGTTCATGGCGGTGGACGAGATTGTCCGCCGCCGTGTCTTCTCCCCTTGGCGCGCGCGTTTCCACGGCGAGGTGGCGGAAGGCCATCTCGGCGGCGAGCGCACCATCGTGCTGAAACCGATGACCTTCATGAACGAGTCGAGCAAGGCGGTGGGCGAGGCCGTGCGCTTCCTCAAGGTCCCGCTCGACCGGGTCGTGGTGTTCCACGACGAGCTCGACATCGCGCCCGGACGGGTGCGCATGAAGAAGGGCGGCGGCGCCGGCGGCCACAATGGCCTGCGCGACATCGACGCCCATGTCGGAAAGGACTATCGCCGCGTTCGCATCGGCATCGGCCATCCCGGCCACAAGGACCTGGTGCTGCACTGGGTGCTGCGCGACTTCGAGCCCGATGAGCGCGATCCCAAGACCGGCTGGGTCCCGAAGGTGCTGGGCGCGCTTGCCGACGAGGCGGCGCTGCTGATCGAAGGCGGCGCCAAGGCCGACGAGAAGTACATGAGCCGGGTGGCGCATCTCGCGCCGCCTCCCGACCTCCCGGCCAGGCTGGACATCAAAGAGTAGATCATGGGTTTCAATTGCGGAATCGTCGGCCTGCCCAATGTCGGCAAGTCGACCTTGTTCAACGCGCTCACCGCCACCCAGGCGGCGCAGGCGGCCAATTATCCGTTCTGTACCATCGAGCCCAACGTCGGGCGCGTCGCCGTCCCCGATCCTCGCCTCGAGAAACTGTCGGCGATCGCCGGCTCGGCCAAGATCATCCCGACGCAGCTCGAGTTCGTCGACATCGCGGGCCTCGTGAAGGGTGCCTCCAAGGGCGAGGGGCTAGGCAACCAGTTCCTCGGCAACATCCGCGAGGTCGACGCCATCGCCCACGTGCTGCGCTGCTTCGAGGACGGCGACGTCACCCACGTCTCGGGCAACGTCGATCCCGTGCGCGATGCCGAGATCGTCGAGACCGAGCTGATGCTCGCCGACCTCGACAGCCTGGAGAAGCGCCTGCCCAATCTCGAGAAGCGCGCCAAGGGTGGCGACAAGGAGGCTGCGGCCGAAGCGCCGGTCGTGCAAAAGGCGCTGGCCGCACTGCGCGACGGCAAGGCCGCGCGCGAGGCGGCGCTGACGCCCGAGGAGCGGCCGGTCTTCGCCCGCCTGCAGCTCATCACCGCCAAGCCGATGATGTACGTGCTGAACGTCGACGAGGCATCGGCCGCCACCGGCAACGCCCATAGCGTCGGGGCCGAAGCCTGGGCCAGCTCGCGCGGCATCCCGTCGGTCGTGATCTCGGCCGCCATCGAGGCCGAGGTGGCCCAGCTTCCGGCTGAGGATCAGGCCGAGTACCTCGCGTCGCTCGGCCTCAAGGAGACCGGCCTCGCGCGGGTGGTGCGCGCGGGCTACGCGCTCCTCGACTTGGTGACGTTCTTCACCGTCGGACCGAAGGAGGCGCGCGCCTGGACGGTGCGGCGCGAGGCCAAGGCGCCGGAAGCCGCCGGCGTCATCCACACCGACTTCGAAAAGGGCTTCATCCGCGCCGAGACGATCGCATTCGACGACTACATCACCCTGAAGGGCGAGGCCGGCGCACGCGACGCCGGCAAGCTCCGCCTCGAAGGCAAGGACTACGCCGTCAAGGACGGCGACGTCCTGCACTTCAGGTTCAATGTCTAACGCGCCCGCGACGCGCTGAACGTTGAACCGGCGGGTGGCAGCGCCTGTAACCAAGCGCGAGAGCCCGCACGGCGCAGAATAGACAAGAACTTGCCTTCGGCGCTCCCGGACATCGCAAAGCGATGTCCTGACGCTCCCAGGCCGAGCTACGGCTCGGCCTACGAGCCGATCGCGCCACCGCCCTTCTTGGTGATGGCGATCACCGAGGGACGCGGCGGCACGCCGTCCTTGAAGTCCGGCCAGCGGGTCGAGGGCTTCTCGAACGTCGAGCCGGCATCCTCGCCCGGATGCTGGATGGCGAGGAAGACCGTGCCGTCGTCGGGCGTCAGGATCGGGCCGCAGACTTCGGCGCCGGTCGGCGCCTGAAAGAAGCACCGCGTCAGCCCGCGTCCGTAGCCCGCGGTGTCGGCGCCGTAGAGACCGTCGGCGATGCCGGCGGCCGTCGGCGCACCGTCGGTGGCGATCCAGATGCGGCCCTTGCTGTCGAAGGCGCAGTTGTCGACGCAGGACAGCCAGCCGTTCTCCGAGGTGGCGCGGTGATAGCGCGCGCCGGGATCGATACCGGGCTTGCCGCCGACGATGAAGATCGACCACGTGCCGTCGACCGACGCATGGTCGCCGTCCCTGGGCGCGATCTCGATGACATGCCCGTGCGCGTTGCGCGCCATCGGATTGGCGCGGTTGACCTGCTGCTCGGTGCGCCGCGTGTTGTTGGTCAGCATCACGTAGACGCGACCGTTCACCGGGTTGGTCTCGACGTCTTCCGGCCGGTCCATCGGCGTCGCCTTCAGGAGATCGGCCGCCAGGCGGGCGTTGATCGCGACGTCGGCCTGGCTGGTGAAGCCGTTCTCCGCCGTGAGCGGCCCCTGGCCGTGGACGAGAGGCAGCCATTCGATCTTGCCGTCGTCGTTGAAACGGGCGACGTAGAGCGTTCCCTCGTCGAGCAGATTGCGGTTGGCCGCCCGGTCCTGCCGGTTCCACGGCCTGGCGGTGACGAACTTGTAGACGTAGTCGAAGCGCTCGTCGTCGCCGCTATAGAACACGACGCGGCCGTCCTTGGCGATCGCGTAGGTGCAACCCTCGTGCTTGAAGCGGCCGAGCGCCGTGCGCTTGATCGGCGTCGATGCCGGATCGTAGGGGTCGATCTCGACGACCCAGCCGAAGCGGTTGGGTTCGTTGGGCTCCTTTTCGACGTTGAAGCGATCAACGTGCTGCGCCCAGGCATACCAGGTCGCCTTCGATACGCCGTAGCGCTTGTAGGCCTTGGCGTCGGGCATCTTGGCGGCGTCGCCGCCGAAATAGCCGTTGAAATTCTCCTCACAGGTCAACCACGTACCCCAGGGCGTGCTGCCGCCGGCACAGTTGTTGAGCATGCCGAGAACCTTGCGGCCCGTCGGATCGGCCGAGGTCCTCAGCTTGTCATGGCCGGCCGCCGGTCCCGACACCTCGAAGACCGTGTTCGCCGAAATGCGCCGGGCAAACTTGCTGTCCGGCACGACCTTCCAGACGCCACCTTGCCGGGCGATCTCGATGACCGAGCCGCCGTGCGCCGCCATCTCGACCTCGACCTGCGGCTTCGATGCCTTCATACGAGAGGCCCGCCCCTCGCCAAGACCCGCAAACATCAGGTTCGTGTTCGTGTACTCGTGATTGACGACCATGAGGAAGCGATCATTGCTTGTGCTACCCGCCGGCTGCGCATGCAGGCCGATGAAATCGCAGTTGTAGCCGAACTGCTTCTCCTGGCCCGCGGCGGTCAGCTTGTTCGGATCGAAGGGCGGCGCGCCGGAGACCACCGCGTCGCCCCAGCGGATCAGCACCTGCGCCTCGTAGCCTTCCGGGATGTGATGCGTCTTGTCGAGGCCGTGCGGCACTTCGGCAAAGGTCAGCGTCGAAGGCCCGGCCGGCTGCGCGGAGGCGGCGCCTCCGAGAAGGCTGCCGCCGGCGGTCGCGGCGACGCCCGCCCCGAAGACGCCGGACAGCGCCGCCCGGCGGCCGAGGCGGCGCCGGATGAGGTCGCCGATCGGCGTTTCCGTGCTCGGGTTCGAACCGAGATCCTCCGGATCGGCATAGCCGTGGCTGCGAGCGTCCATCCCAAACTCCTTTTCGTGGCCGGCCCCGGATTACCGAGATGCCGAGATAGACGAACGACCATCGTATTTCAATTCGATGGCAGTCGGCCGGCGGTCATCCACAAGCCCGTCAGCAAACCGTAGCCGGCGCCCGCTATCCCTCCCGCCGTTACAACTCTGGGGAGACCACATGCGCCTCTATCCGCTGCTCGCGACGTCCGCCGTCATTCTCCTTCCCCTGGCGGGCCTTGCCCAGACGAAGTTTCCCGCCACGCTCGAGGGTCATGCCATCCTGCCGGCGATGACCCTGGTGCCGGCGCCGGCCGACGCGCCGCAGGACCTGCAGATATCGGGACGCTATGCCGCCCCGGGCGGCCAGCGGGTCGACGCGCCGGAAAGCGTCAGGGCCGTTTCCGCCCTGTCCGACAAGTCGGCGCCGCGTCCAACCGGCCTCAGCTTTCCGTTCAAGGGCCAGCCGGTTCAGGGCCTGTCGGGTATCAAGAACCTGAAGGACGGCACTTTCCTGACGTTGAGCGACAACGGCTTCGGCAACAAGGCCAATTCGCCGGATGCGATGCTGACGTTCCACATCGTCAGGCCCGACTGGAAGACCGGCGCCGTCGAGCGTGTCTCGACCGGCTTCCTGAAGGATCCCGACCGCAAGGTGCCGTTCCGCATCGTCAACGAGAACACCCCCGTCCGCTATCTGACCGGCTCCGACTTCGACATCGAATCGATCCAGCCGATCGGCGATGCCCTGTGGTTCGGCGACGAATTCGGCCCGTTCCTCATCAAGACCGACCGAACCGGCAAGGTGCTGCAGGTGTTCGAGACCAGGGTCGACGGCAAGGTCGTGCGCTCGCCCGATCATCCCGCCGTCGCCATGCCGGCCGTTCCCGGCGCCGTGAAGTTCGAAGTCCGCCGCAGCAAAGGCTTCGAGGGCATGGCCGCCTCGCCCGACGGCAGGTTCCTCTATCCCCTGCTGGAAGGCCCCATGCTGACGGCGACAGGCGAGCCCGAAGCCAGGGACGGCAAGCGCTTCTTGCGCATCCTTGAGTTCGACGTGACCAGGGGCGAGTACACGGGCAAGAGCTGGAAGTACGCCCTAGAAGCACCCGCCAATTCGATCGGCGACTTCAACCTGATCGACGCCTCGTCCGGCCTCATCATCGAGCGCGACGACACCGAAGGCGACAAGGCGCAGGCCTGCCTCGAAGGCGCGCCGAAGCCCGACTGCTTCAACGTGCCCGCCAAGTTCAAGCGCATCTACAAGGTCGACCTCGGCCAGGCCGACGCCGACGGCTTCGTGAAGAAGGTAGGCTACATCGACCTGATGGACATCGACGATCCCAACAAGGTCGCCCGCCAGGGTGGCAAGGACGGCAAGTTCACCTTCCCGTTCTTCACCATCGAGAACGTCGATCTCGTCGACGGCGACCACATCATCGTCGGCAACGACAACAACCTGCCCTTCTCGTCGGGTCGCGCGCTCGGCAAGTCCGACGACAACGAGCTGATCCTGCTCAAGGTCACCGACCTGCTGAGGGCCAAATAGTCAGTCGGTGACGTCGAGCGCCACTTTCTCGCGCTTCTTGCGGAGCGCGGGAAGGAGCGGCGCGATCAGCAGCACCGCGGCGAGCGCCAGGCAGGCGAGCGAGATCGGACGCACGACGAAGATGTCGAACGTGCCCTCGCTCAGAATCAGCGACTTGCGCAGGTTGTTTTCGAGCATCGGTCCCAGGACGAAGGCCAGCACCAGCGGTGCCGCCTCGTAGCCAAACTTGCGCATCAGGTAGCCCAGCACGCCGGTGCCGATCATGACGAAGACGTCGAACACCGCATTCCCCGAGGCGAACACGCCGACGATGCAGAACATCAGGATCAGCGGGAACAGGATCCTGTAGGGCGCCTTCAGCACCTGCACCCACATGCCGATCAGCGGCATGTTGAGCACCAGCAGCATGACGTTGCCGACATACATGCTGGCGACGATGCCCCAGAAGATCTTCGGGTTCTGGCTCATCATCAGCGGGCCGGGCTGCAGCCCGTGGATGACGAAGGCGCCGAGCAGCAGGGCCATCACGACGTTGGGCGGAATGCCGAGCGTCATCAGCGGAATGAAGGCGCCGCCCGCCGCGGCGTTGTTGGCGGCCTCAGGGCCCGCCACGCCCTCGATGGCGCCCTTGCCGAAGCGCTCCGGCGTGCCCGACAGCTTCTTCTCGATCGCATAGGAGGCGAACGAGGAGATGACGGCGCCGCCGCCCGGCAGCACGCCCAGAAGAAAGCCCAGCAGGGTACCGCGGCCGATCGGACCGGCGCTCGCCTTCAGGTCCGCGCGCGAGGGCCACAGGCTGCCGATGCGCGACTGCACGATGTCGCGGCGGATCTGCTGCTCGATGTTGGCCAGGATCTCGGCCACGCCGAACAGCCCCATCACGACCGGCACCAGGCCGATCCCGTCGACCAGCTCCAGCCTATCGAAGGTGAGACGTGGCATGGCGTTGATCTGGTCGAGGCCGACCAGGCCGACCAGGACCCCGACCGCCGCCATGAGCAGCGCCTTGGCCATCGATCCCTGGGTCAGGAACGAGAGGATGGTGAGCCCCAGCACCATCAGGCTGAAATATTCGGGCGGCCCGAATGCCACCGCGACCTTGGCGAGAAGCGGCGCAACAAGCATGAGGGCCACGATGGCAAAGGTGCCGGCGACGAACGAGCCCAGGGCGGCGATTCCCAGCGCCGGCCCGGCGCGACCGCGCTTGGCCATCTCGTGACCGTCGAGGCACGTGACCACCGACGCCGCCTCGCCCGGGATGTTGACCAGCACGGCCGTGGTCGAGCCGCCGTACATCGAGCCGTAGTAGATGCCGGCCATCATGATGATGCCCGACTCCGGCGTGCCGGACAGCGTCACCGGCAGCAGAAGCGACATGGCGGAGATCGGCCCGATGCCCGGCAGCACGCCGACCAGGGTGCCAATGAAGACGCCGATGAAGCAGTAGAGAAGGTTGATGGGGTCGAAGGCGACGGCAAAACCCTGGGCGAGGCCGGCAATGACGTCCATGCGATCAGCTCAGGAATGGCAGGTCTTCGAGCCAGCTTCCCTTGGGAAGCTGAACCAGAAGGACCTTCTCGAGGACGTACCAGACGCCGACCGCCGCCACGATCGAGATCGGGATCGACAGCCGGGGCGGCACCGGATCGACGACCGTCATCAGAAAGAGCAGCAGCGCCAGGCTGCAGGCGACGAAGCCCAGGCGCTCGAACAGGAAGCCGAAGACGATCAGCGCGACCACCACCAGGAGCACGTTGCGCCACCGGACACCCTGCCACAGTTCGCCGAGCAGCGGGCCCTCACCGCGCAGCCCGCCGACGACGATGGACGCCGCGAAGGCGCAGATCAGTAGTCCCAGCCAGAAGAACACGAAGCCCGATCCGGGCTCGCGAAGCGTGCCGAGCTCCAGCAGCCACCCCTGCCAGGCGGCGAACATCCCGACAGCCAGCCAGAACAGGCCACCCCAGAGTTCAGCGCGTCTCAGCATCTTCAGCTTTTCTTGGCGAGACCGAGCTGGTCCACGACCTGGCGCTGCTCGTCATACTGCTGCTTGGCGAACTTGGCGTAGTCGGCCGAGTTCATGTAGCGCTTGGGATAGTCGTACTTCGCCATCAGCTCGGCGACCTTGGGATCGTCGAGCGCGGTCTTGAAGGCATCGTGCAGCTTCTTGACCACTGCCGGGTCCATGCCCTTGGGCCCGGCCAGGCCGAACGGCGAATCGAGAACCAGGCCATAGCCGAGCTCGCTCAGGGTCGGGACGTCCGGCCAGCGCGGGTTGCGCTTCTCCGTCCACACGCAGAGCAGACGGAACTTGCCCGAATCGACCATCGGCGCCCAACCGGTGGCGTCGGCGTCGGCCATGACGTGGCCACCCTCGAGCGCCGCCCAGCCTTCCGGGCCGCCCTTGAACGGGACATGCGTGAACTTGACGCCGGCCTTCTGCGCGATCTGCTCCATGCCGATGTGAAGCGAGGTGCCGGCGCCCGGCGTCGCATAGGTGAACTTGCCCGGATTCGCCTTGGCGAACTCGATCGCTTCCTTGAAGGTCTTGAACGGCGAGTCGGCGCGCACGACGACGCCGAACGTGTAGCCCGACGTATGCAGGATCCACGTGAAGTCCTTCATTGGGTCGTACGGCGTCTTCTGCATGTGCGGCAGACGGAACACCGTCACGGGAATCTGGGCGATCGTGTAGCCGTCCGGCTTTGCGCCGGCCGCCATGCTCGCCGGCCCGGTCGTGCCGGCGCCGCCGGTGCGGTTGTCGACGATGACCGGCTGGCCGAGGAGCTTGCCCGCCGCATCGGCCATCGCGCGATGCCACAGGTCGACGCCGCTGCCGGCCGGCCACGGCATGATGAGCGTGATCGGCTTGTTCGGGAAGCCCTTGGCGCCCTGGGCACGCAATGCCGACGGCGCGAGTGCGCCGGAGGCAACTGCAGCCGTGGCGGCGATGAAGGAACGACGATGCATGGCAGTCCTCCTCAACCCTTGGCCGCCAGGCCGAGCTTCTCCAGAGCCGCCTTCTCTTCGGCGTAGACCTGGCGCGCGAACTTGTCGTAGGCCGCGGACGGCATGTAGCGCGGCGACATGTCGTACTTCTCGAGCGTGGCGATCACGCCCTTGTCCTCGAGCGCGACCTTGAAGGCTTCGTCGATCTTCTTGACCACCGCGGGGTCCATGCCCTTCGGCCCGCCCATGCCGAACGGCGAGTCGAACACCATGTCGAAGCCGAGGTCGTTGAGGGTCGGCACGTCCGGCCAGTTCTTGGTCCGCTTCTCGGTCCAGACACAGAGAAGCCGCAGCTTGCCGCCGTCGACCAGCGGCTTCCAGCCGGTTGAATCGGCCTGCAGCACCGTGTGCTTGCCCAGCACCGCGGCGTTGGTCTCGGCGCCGCCCTTGAACGGCACCTGGGTCCACTTGATGCCGGCCTTGGCCGCGATGCGCTCCATGCCGATGTGCAGCGACGTGCCGGCGCCCGGCGTGGCATAGGTCACCTTGCCGGGATTGGCGCGGGCAAACTCGATCACGTCCTTGAAGGTCTTGTAGGGCTGGTCGGCCGCCGTGGTGACGCCGAACGTGTAGCCGCTGAGATGCGATATGAAGGTGAAATCCTTCAGGGGATTGAAGGCGGTCTTTTGCATCACCGGCAGACGGAACACGGTGATCGGGAATTGCGCCAGGGTGTAGCCGTCAGGCCGGGCCGTCGCCGCCATGGCGGCCGGGCCCAGCGTTCCGGACGCGCCGGCTTTGTTGTCGATCTGATAGGGCTGGCCCAGCACCTTGCTGGCCACCTCGCACATGGCCCGCAACGTGATATCGCTCGAGCCGCCGGCCGGCCACGGCACGATCATCGTCATCGGCTTGCCGGGAAACGCCTGGGCGCGGGCCGCCGGCAGGTAGAGCGGCATGCCGACGCCGGCGGCGATCGCAGTGCCAAGACCGCCTTTGACTACTCCGCGGCGACGGATGGTCATTGTTCGTTTCCTCCGAAAAATTTGGAGGAAAGTGAACGATGGTTCAGGTGATGTAAAGCGAATGCAGATCGTGTGCTACGAAAGCACGCGCTTCATCCACTTGGCTGTCGCCTTCGCGTCCTGGCTATCGCTCCCCTCCAGCTTCGCGATGACACGACGCCGGTCTTCCATGTCACGGTTCTGGCTGAGCTTGATCTTGGTTTCGATCCGCGAGAGTGGCATGCGGAACGCGACGATGCCGCGCGTCTGGGCCTCGGCATTGCCCGGCGGCAGCCGGCCGAGGCTCCACGCCGCGGCATCCGTCCCTTCATAGGCCGCGGCGAGCTTCGACAGGACATCGAGCGTGCCCTTGGTGTCCTCGACGATCTGCGGCCGGCCGTAGGCATGGACGGTGACGTAGTTCCAGGTCGGCACCTTAGGGCCGGGCGCATACCAGGTCGGCGAGACGTAGGCGTGCGGGCCCCAGAACAGGGCCAGCGACTCTGGCCCACGGGCAAAGAGCTGCCAGTGCGGATTGGCGCGCGCCATGTGGCCGATCAGCGAACCGTTCGCCGATCCATCGTCCTGCCACAAGAGGGACAGGTGCGTGGCGACGGGGGCGCCGTCCTCGCCTGCGGTCATCAGCAGAGCCCAGCTATGATCCCGCATGACCTCTCGGCCCACCGTCTCGTCGCCTGCGAAATGCTTCGGTATGTACATGGCTGAGGTTCCTTGAATGGGCCGCCATTACCATGTCCTATACCCGCCGCAACCGGGAGGAATTTTCATGGGCGAGAATATCCGCCTTAAGTCTGCCGCCGGCGAGATCGGCGCCTATCTGGCCGCGCCGAAGGGCACCCCAAAGGGCGGGATCGTGGTCGTCATGGAGATCTTCGGCACCAACCACCACATCAGGGCCGTCGCCGACAGGCTCGCGCAGGACGGCTACCTGGCGCTGGCGCCGTGCTTCTTCGACCACATCAAGCCGGGCATCGAGCTTGGCTACACGCCGGACACGATTGCCGAGGGCCGCAAGTACGTGACCGAGCTGGGCCTCGACAAGCCGGTCCAGGACGTCGACGCCGCCATCGCGGAGCTCAGGAAGCGCGGCTGCAGGAAGGTGGCGGTCACCGGCTTCTGCTGGGGCGGCACCATCACTTGGCTTTCGGCCACCCGACTGAAGCCCGACGCGGCGATCGGCTACTACGGCGGCGGCATCTACGGCGCCAGGGCTGAGAAGCCCACGGTTCCGACGATGCTGCATTTCGGCGACAAGGACATGCACATCCCGATGGCGCACGTGAACGAGCTGAGGTCGCTCCACCCCAACGTCACGATCCACGACTATCCGGCCGACCACGGCTTCCACTGCGACGAGCGCGGCAGCTACGACGGGCTGGCGGCGGCACAGGCCTATGCCCGCACCCTGGAGTTCATGCAGAAGCATGTCGGCTGATCTCTTCGGAGCGCACAACTGGAGTTGCGCGCTCCCATGAAACGTCCTTCCAGGAAGGCCTTCGCACCCGCCGCGCGCGGCCCCCTGAATGGCGTCCGCGTCGTCGATCTGTCGCGCCTCGTCGCCGGCAACGTGCTGACGCTGCAGCTCGCCGATTTCGGCGCCGAGGTGATCAAGATCGAGCCGCCCGAGGGCGACACGCTGCGCTCTTGGAAGGTGAAGGGCGTCGAGACGGCGTGGAAGGTCTACAGTCGCAACAAGAAGAGCGTGGCGCTCGACCTGCATTCCGATGCCGGCCGCGCCATTGTGCGCGAGCTGGCCAAGTCCGCCGCCATCCTGGTCGAGAGCTTCCGGCCGGGAGTCATGGAGGATATGGGCCTCGCGCCCGCAGAACTGCACGCCATCAACCCCAAGCTGGTGATCGTGCGGATCTCGGGCTGGGGCCAGGACGGCCGCTACCGCCACAAGCCGGGCTTCGGCACGCTGATCGAAGGCTATAGCGGCTTCGCCTCGATGAACGGTTTCGCCGACCGCGAGCCAGTGCTGCCGCCGATGTATCTGGCCGACTGCATGGCCGCGCTGAACGGCTACGGCGCGGTGATGGTGGCGCTGCGCGAGGTCGAGATGAACGGCGGCAGTGGCCAGACACTCGACCTGCCATTGTTCGATCCGCTGTTCTCCATGCTGGGCCCGCAGGCGGCCAACCACAAGCTGACCGGCGAGGTGAAGGTCCGCACCGGCAGCCGCTCAACCAATGCCGCGCCGCGCAACGTCTACCAGACCAGGGACGGCCATTGGGTCTGCCTGTCGGCCTCGACCCAGGGCATGGCCGAGCGCGTGCTGGTCAAGATCGGCCGGCCGGAGCTCGTGAAGGATCCGCGCTTCGCCACCAACATCGAACGCGTCAGGCACGGCGAAGAACTCGACCGGATCATCGGCGGTTTCATCGCCGCCCGCGATCTCGACGAGAACCTGAAGTATTTCGACGAGGCCGGCGTCACGATCGGCCCGGTCAACGACATCTCGCAGATCGTGCAGGACGACTATGTGCTGGAGCGCGAGGCACTGATCGAGATTCCGGACGACGACATGGGCGAGCTGCCGACCCACCCGATCGTGCCGCGCTTCTCCGCCACGCCGGGCGCACTGAAGAGCGCCGCTCCGAGAATCGGCGAGCACAACGAGGCGCTTCTCAAGCCGCTGCTGGGCGGCGAGGAATACGCCAAGCTCGCCGCCTCGGGCGTCATCTCCCCGGGGAAGAAGAAGTGAGCCGCCGCATTCCGCCTGTCTGACGCTCGATCCTCTACATACCGGGCAATGTGCCGAAATTCATCGACAAGGCGCACGAGCGCGGCGCCGACTGCGCGTTGGTCGATCTCGAGGATAGCGTGCCGCCGGCATGGAAGGCCGAGGCGCGTGCCGTGCTGCCGGAGACCATGAAGAAGGTGGTTCGTGGCGGTGCCGACGTGGCGGTGCGCATCAACCGGCCGCTCCGGCTTGCCATGCCCGACATCGAGGCGGCCGTCCGCCCGGGTCTGAAGGCCTGTTCGTCACCAAGACCGAAGGCGGGCAGCGTGGGCTTCGCCGCCATGATCGAGCATCCGCGCGCCTTTACCGAGCTGCACGACATCGCCGCGCGCGGTCCGCGCGTCATCGCCATGATGCTGGGCGGCGAGGATTTTTGCCCTCGAGACCGGCTCGGTTCCGGGCGACGAGACGCTCGAGCTGCCCAAGCGCATGGTGGCGTTCGTCGCCTAGGCGCACGGCGTTTCCATGATCGGCATCCTGGGTACGGTGGCTGACTACTCCGACCCCGCGGCCTACCGGAAGAGCGCCGAGCGGGCGCGCCGATTCGGCTTCTCCGGCGGCACCTGCATCCATCCCGGTCTGGTCGGCGTCTTGAACGAAGCCCTCACGCCCACACCCGAGGAACTGGCCCACGCGAAGAGGCTGATCGCGGCCGACGAAAAGGCGACCGAAGAAGGCCGCGGCTCGTTCTCGGTCGACGACAAGATGACCGACATCCCGGTGATCGACCGGGCCCGCCGCCTCATTGCACGCCACGAGGCTATCGAGCGCCGGTTGAAGCGTTAGCCGGCGCCCGCGAGAGCCTTCTCAGGCGTCGACGAGATCGGCCGGCGCGCGCCTGGCCTCCGCGCCGGGAATCGTCACGGAGCTCGGCACGAAGTCGATGACCGTGGCGGCGAGACCGACATTGAGGCTCTGCAACAGGACTTCCCTGCCGTTGGCGAACCGCACTGCATCGCGATGGGCAAAGGCGGTGCCGTCCATCCGTGTCATCACCACGTCTTCGACCCGGCCGACTGCATAGACCTGCTGCACGGCTTCTCCGATGCCTTCGAGACGCAGATGCGCATCGGCGGGAATGCACACTGCCGTCTCGCAGTCGCGCGCCGCCACGAATCCCATCGTGCCGCTGGGGAAGCGCCGAAGGGTGTATTGTTCCTCTTGGACCGCAGGACGCGAACGATAGAGTTCGAGTGAGTAGTCACACATGACGCCCTCCTGGGGTAGTGGACGTCACTGGCACGTGGGGTGGACGCAGGCAGCGTCAAGACCGACCGCCGAACAATCGGTTCGTACGGTTTCCTCATCCTCGGACGAAGACCGACGGCAAAAACAAAGGGCCCCATACCTGGGGTATGGGGCCCTTCGCCGATACCGGAATGGCTCAGTGCTTGTTCGACCAGACCTGCCGCTTCACGGCGTACATCAGGCCGGCCAGCGCCAGCAGGAACAGGATGACCCTGACGCCGGTGCGCTTGCGGTCTTCCATGTAGGGCTCCGACGCCCAGGCCAGGAACTCGGTGACGTCGGAGGCCTCCTGACTGAGTGTCGCCTTCGTGCCGTCGGCGTAGGTCACCTTGTCATCGCTGAGCGGCGGCGCCATCGCGATCTTGTGGCCGGGGAAGTAAGCGTTGAAGTTGTCGTCCTTGGTGACGGCGAACTCCTTGATCTGCTCGGGCGTCAGCTTGTCGAACGGCACGTAGCCGGTCAGCAGGGCATAGATGTAGTCCGGCCCGCCTTCGCGCGCCTTGACGATGACGCTGAGGTCGGGCGGCGCCTTGCCGTTGTTCGCCGCCGCCGCCGCGGCGGCGTTGGGGAAGGGCTTCCTGAAAGAGTCCGACAGCCGCGCCGGCCGCTCGATCGGCTGGCCGTCGTCGTTGAGATCGGGAACCTGGATGTCCTTGATCAGGCCCTTCACCTGGTTCTCGGTCAGGCCGAGCTCCGTCAGGTTGCGGTAGGCCAGCAGGGACAGCGAATGGCAGGCCGCGCAGACCTCGGCATAGACCTGATAGCCGCGCTGGGCGGCAGCGCGGTCGTAGGTGCCGAACGGGCCCTGGAAGTGCCAGTGCTTATGGGGCGGATGGGCCTCGGTGCCGGCCGCGATCGCGACGGCGCCGGTGGCAAGGGCGGCCAGCGCAATGGCGCCGGAAACGATCAGTCTACGCATGGCGCTTACCCTGCCTTCTTCTTGAGGACCGCATCGGCGATGCTGGGCGGCAACGGCAACGGCCGTTCGATCTTGCCCAAGACCGGCAGCAGGATGAGAAAGTGGAAGAAGTAGTAGAGCGTCGCCACCTGGGACAGCGGGATCCAGAAGCCCGCCGGCGGGTTGGCACCGCAGAAGCCCAGCACCACGACGTCGATCACGAGGAGCAGCATGCACCATTTGTAGATCGGCCGGAACGTCGCCGAGCGCACGCGGCTGGTGTCGAGCCAGGGCAGGACGAACAGCACGGCGATGGCGCCAAACATGGCGATGACACCGCCCAGCTTGTCCGGCACGGCGCGCAGGATCGCGTAGAAGGGCAAGAAGTACCATTCCGGCACGATATGGGTGGGAGTGACCAGCGGGTCGGCCTGAATGTAGTTTGCCGCATCGCCCAGATAGTCGGGGGCGAAGAACACGACGATCGAATAGACGATCAGGAAGACCACGACGCCGAAGCCGTCCTTCATCGTGTAGTAGGGATGGAACGGTACGGTGTCCTGCGGGCCCTTCGGATCGATGCCGAGCGGATTGTTCGAGCCGTGGACGTGCAGCGCAACGACGTGCAGCGCCACCACCGCCACAATGATGAACGGCAGCAGGTAGTGCAGGGCGAAGAAGCGGTTGAGCGTCGGATTGCCGATCGAGAAGCCGCCCCACAGCCAGGTGACGATCGAGTCGCCCACAACCGGAATGGCCGAGAACAGGCTGGTGATCACAGTGGCGCCCCAGAAGCTCATCTGGCCCCACGGCAGCACATAGCCCATGAACGCGGTCGCCATCATCAGAAGGAAGATGACCACGCCCAGGATCCACAACAGCTCGCGCGGCGCCTTGTAGGAGCCGTAGTACATGCCGCGGAAGATATGGATGTAGACGGCGATGAAGAAGAACGACGCGCCGTTCATGTGCAGATCGCGGATCAGCCAACCTTGCGGCACGTCGCGGTCGATGCGCTCCACCGAGTCGAAGGCCATCAGCACGTGCGGCGTGTAGTTGGTCGCCAGCACGACGCCGGTGGCGATCATGAGGACCAGCATCACCGTGGCGATCGCGCCGAAATTCCAGAAGTAGTTGAAGTTCCGAGGCGTCGGGAACGTGTGATATTCCTTCTCGACATACGAGAAGATCGGCAGGCGGTGATCGATCCAGGCGATCACCTTGTTGTTGAAGACCGGCGGCGTGCCGTGAGACGAGGCCATTCTGGAACTCCTGAGGCGAGCGACGTCGATCAGCCGATGCGGACGAGGCTGTCGGTAGTGAAGAGATACTCGGGGATCGCGAGGTTCTTCGGCGCCGGGCCCTTCCGGATGCGGCCGGACGTGTCATAGGCCGAACCGTGGCAGGGGCAGTACCAGCCGCCATAGGGGCCCTTGTCCTGGCCCGGCTTGTTGCCGAGCGGCACGCAGCCGAGATGGGTGCAGACGCCGACCATGATCAGCCACTCCGGCCGCACCTTCTTGGCGGTGTCGGTGACGCGCGAATTGTCGGTCTGCGGATCGGGCAGCTCCGACATCGGAACCGCCTCGGCCTCCTTGATCTCCTCCGGCGTACGGTGGCGGATGAAGACCGGCTTGCCGCGCCAACTCACGGTGACCGCCTGCCCGACCTGGATCGGCGAGACGTTCACCTCGATCGAGGCGAGCGCCAGCGTATCCGCGGCAGGATTGAGATTGTTGATGAACGGCCACGCGACGGCCGCCGCACCGACGGCGCCCAAGGCGCCTGTCGCGACCATGAGAAAGTCGCGCCGAGTCGGATCGCCGTGCCCGTTGGCCGGGATGCTTGAAGAAGCCATTGATTACTCTCTTCCGTCCCCCCGAGGAGATGGCGGCCTTTATAGCCGGGAAAGCCCCTTTTGTTTCAAGGCTCTGTTGGTCGCAGGCCCGATGAGCGGCATTCTGTGACAGCGTGCCGCACGGAGGGCGCTTCCTGTAGCGGCGCAAAAAGTTTGGCGGCACCTGCCGGAAAGTTTGGCGGCACCCTGCATTTCAGAGGCTCCTGCGGTCCCGCACCGTCCTGACAGCCGCCGGGGACCGCAGGGCGAGACGGCGGCTGAGCCCGCTCCGGGCGTCCGAAACCGCCTCGGCCGACCGCCCCTCGACAGCTCTTCGAACGAGGTTCGTACCCGAACCGCATCCCCTCGCGTCAACGCCGATCGACAGGCATCTGGGCCAGCTCGCGGTCATGCCGGCCCCTGACCAGGTCGGGCCACGGCGCGACCGAGGGGATGGCCCGCCAGCCACGGGGCGGGGGTGCCGTCGAGCACAGCGCTGAGAGACGTGTACGCATACGCCGCCGCCAGGCTGCAAACCCCGTTACCGGCGAGCCGCTGTCGGTCCATCCACCCGGCCATCCCTGGAGCATCTCGCCCAAGCGTGGGTTCAAGCTCCGGGCGAGCAGCGAGCAGCCGGCGCCAGGCCTGGAAGTCCCGAGGTCCCGGCGCGAAATCCGGTACGACCAGATCGCCGCCGCCATCGGCAGGGTGACCTGCGTGCCCATCCGCGCGGCCGGCCGCCAGACGTGACGCCCTCTCGCGCGCAGCGTGTGGATGCGGCCGGCGTGGCCGTAGACGGTCGGCGTGGGCCAGAACGAAGAGCCGCTTGCGCTCGTGTGCAGCGCCCACCTCGCCCGCCGAAAAGACCCCCGCTGCAAATCGGTAGCCCAGCCGGCGAAGGTCCCGGGCGACCAAGGGAAAGCCGAAGGTGAGGTGCGCCGCGACGTTCTCGAGGAGCAGCTCGGCCGGCCGCGCCTGGCCGACGATCCGCGCGACGTGAGGCCAGAGGTTGCGCGGATCGTCGAAGCCGCGCCGGCTGCCGTTCGTCGAGAACGGCTGGCAGGGGTAGCCCGCCGTGAGGACGTCGACGCGGCCGCGCCAGCGACGGCCATCGAAGGTGCGGAGATCGTCGAACACCGGCGCGCGGTGCAGGCAGCGATCGCGCATGCGCGCCCTGAGGACGGCGATCGCCGCCGGCGCGCGTTCGACATAGGCGACGGTGCGGTAGTCCGGCCGGGCGATCGCGAGCCCGAGCTCGAGGCCGCCGGCGCCGGCGCAGAGCGCCAGCCCACGGAAGGACGCCGGCATCTCACGACGCCCTCGGTTCAACGGTCTGATCGGTCGATCGGCTGAGCATCCGAAGTCTCCTTCGACGCTCGCCGGCGTTCCTGTTCGGGGATCGGGTCCCTGAAGCGGTTGAGCGCCCCGCAGCGGGGGCACTTGATCTCTATATCGGAGGCGATGCCTCGAAACAACAAACGGCGGCATCTGCAGCGCCGCTCCTCCAGAGTCGACAGCATGACCGTACTCGTGCTGACTCCGCGTTCCGGTGATCGCCGGTGGCGGGATGGCCGTAACTAGGCCGGTTGCGGTCATGCGCGGTCCGACCGCGCGGTTCGCACCGTTGGCGCGGTGCGGCCCCCGCCGATTGCGGAGGAGGTTTCCATGCAGACGCTGTTGGCGGCAATCGACGACATCAAGGCGCGATGCGAAGTGGCGAGAGAAAGCCCTTCGGATGACACGTTGCGAACGGTACTCATACTGTCCTTGGACACCGATGCTTGGCCGTTCCAAGTCACGAAGGGAGTGGACGGCGCCCATGGCCCGCGCATCGAGGACGCCCGAGGAGCAGCGCAAATGCTGCGTGGCGGCCTGGCCGCGTCGCCCATGGCCTATAGAGCGATGGTCGACCAGCTCATCGTCGCTCTGAACAACCTGCGACGTGCCCTGCAGAGTGCGAGCGGCACATAGCCCATGTGCAACCTCTACACCATGCGCCTCTCTCGCGATGAGGTCGCCGGCCTGATGCGGCACTACAAGCTGGTCGGGAAGGAATGGGCCGAGGTGGTCGGCGGCCAGAACGACGCCACCAACATCTACCCGAACTACCCGGCGGCCGTCGTCGTGGTGCGGGACGGCAAGCGCGTCGTCGAGACGATGCGCTGGGGCTTCCCGCCGCCGCCCTTCGTGGGCGGCAAGGCGCCCGTGACCAACATCCGCAACACCGCGTCGAGCTACTGGAAGCCCTGGCTCAAGAAGCCCGAGCAGCGCTGCATCGTGCCGGCGACCGCCTTCTCCGAGCCCGACCGCCATACGGCGAAGCCCGTGCAGTTCCGCTGGTTCAAGCGCGCCGACGGCGAGCCCTTCTTCTTCGCTGGCATCTGGCGCGAGTGGGAGGGCGACCGCGGCACCAAGGCCAAGCCGAACGTCGGCCGGCACAAGCTCTTCTCGTTCCTGACCACCGAGCCGAACGGCATCGTCGAGCCGATCCACAACAAGGCGATGCCCGTCCTGCTGATGACGCCGGCGGACGTCGACCGCTGGCTCACGGGCACGCTCGAGGAGGCGCTGGAGCTGCAGAAGCCGGCCGACGACCAGGCGATCGTGTTGCTGCCGAAGGAGAAGAAGGCGGCCTAGAACGCGCCATAGTGGTTCAGCATGCCGATGCACCATTGCGCCCGCGGCGTGTCGAACCTCGGCTCCAGCATCCGCAGCGCCTCGACCATGTCGAAGCCGAGCTGCTCGGCCCGCCGCAGCCGGGCGGGCAGCCCCGTCGCGACCGCCGCCGTCACCATGTCGGCGCACTCCTTGAGATGCCGGCGCGACGCCTCCGCGCTCTGCCGCCGCTCCTCCCACGGATCGTAGGGCGTCGCATGCGCCTCCAGCCAGATCTGCATGGCATGCGCCTGCTCGCCCGATCGGAAGAGGTAGCGCACCGCACTGTCGAGCTTCGCCTGGGCGGTGAGGTAGTCGCCGGCCGAGATCGCCGCCGCGGCGGCGTGCTCGCGCTCGCATTCGCCCGGTCGCCGATGGAAGCGCACCTGCAGCTCCGCGCCAAAGGGATAGGCCCGTTGCTTCGTCGAAATCCTCGTCTCGCCTTTGCGCCGCATGATGCCGAGTCATATCGTCGGCCGGCGGCTGCGCGCCAGAGCCTGCACATGCAAGCACCGACCGATTTTTCGCACCACATCTGGTCATCGCCGCATCCGCCGCCATCGCTGCCACGGCGCGCCAGGCGCACGCTTGACCCTCGGCGGCTCGGCTCGCAGGCGATCGAGGGCAGCCTCGCTCAGGTACTCGGTCTCCATCAACCCGCAAGCGCCGCGGCCGTTGCAGTACCAGCTCACGAACCAGACGACGCGCTTCCCGCGGCGCGTGAAGTTGCAACCCCAATCGTACTGGACGCCGCCACATCGCCGGCAGCGCCGCTGCGCCCGGCCATCGCAGTCCCCACCGTTGCGAAAGTCGCGATGAGCGACGTAGGTGCCGCGCTCGAGATCATCGAGGGCGGTCACGGCGCGGCCTTCGCGAACAGATCGTCGGCCGCCCTTCGAGCATCGTTCGAAACGGGCGTCGGCAAGGGGTGAGCGACGGCGTCGAGCTGGTAGGCCGCCTGCAGCTCTGCGAGATAGAGCGCGGCCTTGGCGACGATCGGGTTCGGGATCTGCCGGCGGAACAGATAGACGAGCGAACAGACGCAGGCGCGCTCCCTGGCCGAGATCCTGCCCGACGCCATGTCGAGCAGGTTGCCCATGTTGCGGGCGAAGCGCCTGGCGAACGAGGCGATCGGGAAGCTGCAGCGCCGCAGGTGCCCGATCAGGAGACGGTCGGTCTCCGTGAGATCGAAGCGCTCAACCGGCTTGCTGGCCATCGAGCCTCTCCCGCAGGACCTTCACCGCGCCCTTGAAGCCCTCCTCGACGCCGGCGAGTTCCGCCTCGGTGCGGCACATCAGCAGCGCCACGTGCGCCGTGTTGTAGGCCCGGCTCGCCGCCATGTCGGCGCTCCAGATGAAGGCGTCGCGCACGCCGGCCATGCGCTGCAGGGCGCACGCCTTCTCATGGTCGAGCTCGGGCTCGCTCAGCCGGGTCGCGGGATCGACGAAGCTCATGCGATCGGCCCCGTGCGCGTGCCGACATTGTCCCACACGATGTTGGCGTTGCCGGTCACCGCGTGGCCTGCAGCACCGCCGCCGCCGTTGCCCGCCCCGAAGTCGGGGTTGCCGTTCGTGCCCGGCTGGCCCGGCTGGCCGTAGCCGCCGCCGTCGCCGCCGTTGCCGCCGCTGCAGGTGTGGTCGAAGACGAGGATCGGCCCGTTCTCGTCGTTGCCGACCGTCTCGTAGACGTCCTGCGTCACCCCGGCGCCACCGCCGCCGGGCCCGCCCGAGCTGCCGTTGCCGCCGTTGCTGCCCGGCGCGCCGGTGCCCGTGTAGCCCAGGCCGCCCGGCGCATTGTTGAAGCCCGCGCCGCCGCCGCCGCCGCCGGCGGCCGAGTGCCCCGAATTGCCGCCGCCGCCGCCGGCGCCGCCGCCGCCGCGGATCGTGCCGCCGGTGTTGTCGATCCTGAGCGGACCGCTCGACGCATCGAGCGCCGTGCCGCCGTTGCCGCCGCCGGCCGAGAAGTTGCCGCCGGCGCCGCCCGCGCCCGAGATGGTGCCCTGGTTGACCAGGATGGGCTGGTAGCCGCCGGGCCAGGTGCCGCGGATCAGCGCCGGCAGCCCCGTGCCGGTGGCGTACACGTGCACGCCCGGATCGATCACGATCGTGACCTGCTGGCCCGCCGTGCCGGTGTAGCCGTTGGCGTCGGCGAGCGCCCGAAGGTTGAGGTTCGCCGTGTTGGCCGCGACGTGGATCTCCAGCGGCCCGGCCGGCGCGCCGACGCCGCCCTCGCCGCCCTCGCCGGGCAGCACCTCGTCGGGGATCGGATCGTGCATGGCGGGATCGTCGTCCATCGCCTCGATCCGCGCGTGGCTGTCGCCGATCGGCCGCACCGACATGACGAGCAGGTTGGCGGCATAGTCCTCGCCGGGGCCGAACTGGATGAAGGTCCGCTCGCGGTCGCCGCCGGTGAAGATCTGCGGCAGCTCGCCCTCGCCGATCCGGATCTGCATCGGCTCGCCGTCGACGGGGAACGCCTCGAAGGCGCCGCTCTTGTCGCCGAAGCGGTTGCGGATCGCGACGTAGTGCTGCACGCCCTCGGTGAACGCCATCGGCTCGTTGAGCGTGGCGATGCGCGAGTTGCCGCCGAAGGCCACGATCTCGGCCGACTGGCCGTAGCGCGGCACGTCGTGCGTCAGGCTGATCGGCGCACCGAAGCGCGTCATCAGCCCTTCCATCTCGGTCTCCCAGGTCAGCACCCGGCGGCGCAGATAGTTGCCGCGCATCCAGTTCCACAGCACCGCCCGCCCCTGCGGCCTATAGGTGACGCCGTGGAGCTGCAGGTTCGACGGATTGTCCTGCGGGCTGTCGTCGTAGGCGACGGTCGCGGTGACCTGCTTCCACGACTTGGTGTCCATGTAGGTGCCGACCAGCGCGTCCGCCGTCTGCTCATCGACCATCTTCCATTCGCACTTGAACGAGCCCTTGCGGATGTTCTGCATCGAGAACATCTGGACCGGCACGCCGTCGTGCGGCACGTCGCGCACCAGGTGGACCCTGCCGGCCTGCGGGACCACCTGGCCGATCACGGCACGGCCGACCTTCGACAGGGCTTCGAACGTCGTTTGCGGCTGGTCGAAGACGAAGTCGAACGTCCAGTTGTCGGCCGCGAATTGGTCTCTGTGGGCGTACAGCTCGGCGAGGGCGATGCGGTCGTCGGCGAGGCGCCCGCCGTTCGCCGTGCGCGCGATGTGGGCGAAGGCGTCGCAGGGATTGCGCGTCGCCGCCAGCACGGTGCCCATCCGGCCCGCCACGTCGTCCCACGTCGGCAGCTTGCGCGTGGCGATGAAGTTCACGCGGCGGCTGGTCTGGCCGTTGATGTCGCCGTCGACCTTCATCTTCACGCCGACCACCGTCATGCCGTGATAGCGGCGGAGCGTCGTGAGCCGGCCGCGCATGCCGATCCAGTCGGCCTGGTGCCCCGCCTGGATGTCGTTGTCCTTGAGGTCGGTGCGACGGAGCCGGATCTGCCAGCGGCCCGCGGCCACGTCGAAGCCGTCGGTCCAGCGCAGCAGCTCGCGCGACGTCGCCGTCTTGACGATGGCGCCGAGCGTGAAGGCGGCGCCGACCGTGGCGCCGTCGTCGTCGATCTGCTGCGCCTCGACCTCGACGGTGATGGTCATCGCGTTGAGGCCGCCGGTGGCCGTGTTGAACTTCCACAGCCCGCGCACGGCGGCGAGGTCGATCTCGATGTGGTCGATCGTGGTGCCGGACGGGTTGGCGGCGAACGGCCCCTTCCAGGGCGAGCCGGCGGCGCTGTCCGGCAGCTCGACCTGGGCGAGGTCGCGGCAGAGCAGCAGGCGCGGGTCGCAGATGGCGATGTCGGGGTCGGCCCCGGGCTCGATCTTCTCCCATTCGATCGACGAGAAGGAGCTGAACGGCGTGTCGCCCAGCCGCTGCTCCTCGATCTCGAGCTCGCCCATCGACAGGCCGAGATGCATGTGCAGGTACTGGTAGTTCCCGACGAACCGCGAATACGGCTCCATGACGAAGTCGGGGTAGATCTGATGGCGGCCGATCAGCTCCGGGATCGGCTGGCCGAGCCGCGCGACGTTGCCCTGCGCCTGCGCCGAATAGGTGGGCGAGGTCGGCGTCGAGGCGACGCCGCCGTAGCTCTGCTGCATCATCGGCGTCGCCGCCGGCGGCGGCTGCACGAACAGCGACGTGATGCCGTAGGCGATTGCGCTGAGCGCCAGGCCCACGCCCGCCGTGACGAGCGCCGCGCCGAGGCTGCCGGCGGCGAAGCCGAGGGCGGCGCCCAGCATCGGCCCGACGACCGGCACCGCGATGGCGACGGCGATCGCCAGGATCGCGCCCAGCGGATTGGAGCCGCCCTGGCCGCCGGCCGGCAACGCGCGGAAGTAGACGACGTCGAGCGGGCCGATCATCGTCGTCGACCAGTCGCGGCGCAGCACCGGCCGGCCGTTGAGCTGCACCAGCGTCGGCTGGACGAACACGCGCAGGCGGCGGCCGCCGACCTCCCGCACCACGGTGCGGCGGCGCTGGGTGCGGCGCACGAAGCGGCCGATCGACTGGACCCGCTTCAGCTTCACGACCTCGTGCTGCATCGGATCGAAGGCGTTCGGGAAGATGACGGCGGCACCCATCAGCGCACCTCCCCGGCCGGGCGGTAGCAGCCGAGGATCTTCCAGCCGTGATCCTTCAGCACGCTCGACGGGCTGCACACCGACCCCGCCCCCTGCAGGCAGTGCAGCACCGAGCCGCGCGCGACGTCGGCGACCCAGACGCCGACATGGCTGGGGTGGCGGAGCTGGGAGAGATAGACGGCGTCGCCCGAGATCGGCCGATCGACCGCGACCCAGCCGAACGCGCCGGCCCAGCTCGTCAGGGCGCGCGCCTGGCCGAGCCGCGTCGGCGGCGAGGACCAGGACGGCAGGTCGCGCCCGAACCGGACCCGCTGGACGTGGCGCAGGAAGAACCAGCAGTTGAAGGCGCGCGGCCCCTCGCCGTCGTGGGCATAGGGCAGGCCGATGAAGGGCAGCGACCAGTGTTGCCCGTTCATCGGCCGAGCAGCCCGGGGAATTCCGACGCGGTATAGAGCCCGCGCGGAAACGTGGCGCGCAGGTCGACCGGCACCCGCGCCCGGGCGCGCAGCGCATGGGCGTCGCCCTCGGCGTTCGACAGCGTGAACTCGTCGGGCGGCAGGCGCTGCGGCACGGTGAGGTCGCTCGCCAGGTAGACCCTATAGCAGGCGACGATCTTGGTCCGCGACTTCACGGCCCGGTCGAGGTTCTGGAAAATCTCCCGCGTCACCGCGTCGATCGCCAGCTCCATCTCGGGCGACGGTGCGTTCTCGATCGGCGGGAAGGTCAGCTCGAAATAGACGCCGATGAAGGTCACGGCCTCGCCGCCGCGCACCGGCGCGCTCGCCTCGATGGTCGCGACCAGGTCCTTGCCGTTCAGCACGACCCACGCCGAGTCGGGCAGGCCGTCGTCGCCGACGAACGAGGGGTGCCGGATCTCCAGCGTGTGCACGACGGCGTCGTTCACCGGCGCCAGCGCGTAGGCTTCCCGGATCGCCTCGGAGTAGACGGGATCGGTCACGGATCGATCTGCAGCGCGTTGCCGCGGACGAACAGGTCGTCGACGCCGGCCTCGTCGTAGCCCACCGTGGGGTGCGTCAGCAGCGAGACGAGCGTCGTGCTGGCGCGCGGGATCGGGTCGAGCCGCTCGAACGCGATCTGCACCAGCTCCCGGGTCGCCGGGTCGGCGATCGCCGCGATGACGTCGAGCACTGCCTGGTGCTTGTTGTCGACCTTCAGGATGGCGTGCGCCTTCCAGTTGGCGATCGAGGGTGGCACGCGGGGCTTCGTCAGCTCGGCGACGATTGCCGGATCGTCGGCGTAGTAGGCCTCGCACGGCCCGGCCGGCCGCGTGCTGCCGTGGCTGCGGATCGACCCGTCAGCGTTCTTGACGACGAAGAGGACGGGCCTGGTGGCGGCGATGATTTCTTGTTCGGTGAGCATGGCTACCTCCGCGACCAGGTGAAGCCGTTTGTGACGCAATTGTATTGATCGATGGTCATTGCCGTCTGGCAGCGCGCGGCGATCTTGCCGTCGGCGCTGGTCCGCAGGTCCATATGGGCCATGGCGACCACCACGCCGACGGCATATCCCATGTTGGCCGCGCCACCATTCGAGCCATCCGCCGTGACCGCGACGTCGGTCTCTCCCACTCGCGCGATGCGAATATTCGTGCCGGTGGTGCTGTCGTAGATCTGGATCGTGACCTTCGCGAGCACGGAAAAAGTCTTCGGCACGCGGATCGCGTCGGTCCGCCTGGCGTTGGTCAACAGATTGCTATGAAAGAAATCCGAGGTTGGCGAATTCCACCAGAACTCCAGTCCGCCACCGGCCGTCTCGTAAGTCGTGAAGGGCGCGATCGCGCCGGCGACGCGCTGGATGAAGCCGAACTGCCGCTTCTTGGTGAAGCCGTCCGGCAAGGTCGGCGCCGTATCCTGCTTCTCGGCGAAGACGCGGCTTTCCCCCGTCGTCGGGTTCTTGATCGCCCACAGCGCATAGTCGTAGTTGCCGATCGCGGCGGCCGGGCCGAGCATGCCAGTGGGCGTCGCGCCGTTGTCGGCCTCGGCGGCGACGTCGAGCTGCTTGGTGGTGGCCGCGATCGCGATCCACTCGGTGCCGTCGTCCGACATGCCGCCGCCCGCGACGATGTCGATGTCATTCGTCGGATCGGTGGCGTTGTTGGCGTAGGTGAGGCCGAAGATCGTGCCCGTGAAGGGCGAGACGTATTGGAGACCCAGCACCGCGACCGCTCGCGCCATGAGCACCGAGCCATCTGTGCCGACCGGCACGCGCTCGGCGGCCGATCCGTCATGCCCGTATAGATCGCCCTTGGCGCTCACCGGCGTCGTCGCATCGACGCCCTTGGCGGCGAGCTTCGTCCACTTGCCGGCGTCAGGGGCGAAGGTGGCGGCCGTCACGTGGCCGGTGTTGCAGAAGTAGCTCTCGCCCAGGTAGATCACCGCCGTCGCCGGCGGCCCGACGACCGCATTGAGCCCGGACACCCACGGCACCGGCGGCGTGAAAGGCACGACGCCGGCCGCCGCCGCAGCGGCGGCCTCGGCGGTGATGCGGGCCAGCGTCTTCGCGTCGCCGGCATCGGTCGCGACCAGCGAGGTCGGGCCGGCGGCCGGGCCGTGCACGACGGCGTCGAGCTTGGCGGCGTCGGCCTGCGCCAGGGCGACGGCGGCGGCGAGATCTTCGGCAATGGTGGGCATGGGCGCGTGTCCTCAATCGGGCCAGAGCTGGGTTTCGACGAGCGTGTGGAAGGCGGCCATCGCCGCGAGCAGCGCGTCGGCCGTATCGTTCGCCAGGAGTGCCATGACGCCCGGGTCGAGCATCGGCCGCTGGCGCGTTTCGAGCACGCAGGCCACGCGCCAGTTGCCGCCCGGCAACAGGTCGTCGTCGAGCTTGCCCTCCTTGACCCGCGCCTCATGGTTCGCGAGGCCGATCGCGGCCAGCAGCTCGATGTTGAACCAGGCCGCGCCGTCCGCCGCGTCGTAGTGGAACCAGCTGTCGAACACCATGTATTCGGCGGCCGTGAACTCGAAGACGACGGGATAGTCGGACGGGCTATCGATCGTGCGCCGGCGCTGGCGGGCGTGGCCGTCTTCCTTCTCGGTGCGCAGGATGTTCGGCCGGCGGCGCAGGCCGTAGCCCGGCACCAGCGGCAACGGCAGCGTGCGCGGATAGTCGATGGCGGTCGTCACGAGCGCCCCACCGTCTGCAGGCCGAACGTGCCCTTGAGGGCGCTGGAGAGCGCGCCGCGATCGCGCGCCACGTTCTCGGCCATCCGCCGCTCCGCCATCTCGACGATGACGTCGAGCCGCGGCGCGCCATCGGGCCCGACGCCCTGCTCGGCGCGGATCGTCGTGCCCTTGTCGGTCTTGTCGATCAGCCGGACGTCGAGCTTGAGCACCGGCATGCCGCCGCGGCCGAGATTGCCGCGGTGGCGCGGATCGTCGGCGGTCAGCACCTCCTCGCCGCGCTCGAGGACGGTCGGCACCTCGTTGGCGCCCAGCCCCGGAATTCCGCCGGAGATGCCGCCGCCGTGCAGGCGCGGCGCGCCCTGCCAGGCCGAGAGGGGCAGGACGCGCGTCGGCACGCCCCCGTCGCCGGCGACGCCGCCGGCGTGATAGGTGTAGCCGGTGCCGGTGCCGATGCCCGGCACGTTGAAGCCGCTGCTCCCGCCGCCGAACATCCCGCCGAGCCAGTCGCCGATCCCCGACAGCGCCGAGCCCGCCGCCTTCGCCAGCGGCCCGGTGATCGCCTGCCGCGTCGCCACCCGCACCAGGTCGGCGATCACCGAGTTGGCGAACTGGTTGAAGTTGAACGATCCCGTCATGGCGAACTGCACGACGGCGTCCTCCGCCGTGCGCATGCCCGACGCGATGCCCTCGCCCGCCGCCCGGCCGGCGTTCGTCGCCTCGTCGGCATAGCGACGCAGCCCGGCGATCATCCCATCCGTCGCATCGCGGCTGCTTTCCAGCCGTTGCTGCTCGTACTGCCGGGTCGCTTCGGCCACGGCGCGCGGGGTGAGGACGCCGGTCCGCTCCAGCTCGGCGAGCTGGGCCATCTGTTGCGCGTAGGCCGTGTCGGGATCGAACTGCGCGTTGAGCTGGTTGGCCGCCCGCCGGCGGTCCAGCTCGAGCTGCTTGCGGGAGAGCTCGTCGTACTTCGCGATCTGCCGTTCGGCCGCGGCGACGATCGCCACGCTGCCCGACGCCTCGGCCTGGGCGCGCAGCTCGGCCGCGAAGGCGGCCACGCGGTTGACGCGCTCGGCCTCGCGCGCCGCCTCGACCGACTGGGCTTCGGCCGCCGTCAACCGTTCGAGCGCCGCGATCTCCTCGCCGTAGGCGCGGTTCTTCTCGGCGGCGGCGGCGACCGTGGCCGCCGCCTGCTTCTCGAGCTGCTGCCGGGCGACGGCGCCGGCGGTGCCCGGTGCGATCTGGCCCTGGCTTTCGGCGACGCCCGCCGCGCCGATCGCCGCGGCGCGCAGGCCCTCGGCCCGGCTCCTGCCGTAGGCGTCGGCGACGCGAAGGGCGGCCTGCGCCTCCTCGCCCAGCAGCGCGATCTGTTCCTGCGTCTGCGAGGCGAGCTGCTGGGCGACATTGGCCCGCGCCTTCTCGGCGAACTCGATCAGCGCCGCGCCCTTGAGGCCCGCCGCCTCGCCCTGCTTCAACGCCGCCTGGAAGGCGCGCTCCAGCGGCTGCAGGTGCGGCGGCAGCTTGGCGATCTTCTCCTCGATCACCTGGTCGATGTGCAGCTTCTCGGCCGTCGTGTTCAGCGCGGCGAGCTGGCCGTCGATCGTCTGGATCGCCTCGCGTGCCGCCTTGGCATCCTCCGGCGACACCAGGCCGTTCTGCAGGTAGCCCGAAAGCTTCTCCCGATCGGCGAGCAGCTTGCGCCGCTGCAGCTCGACGGTGTTGAGCGCCGCGACGGTGTCCTGCGCCGCCTTCTTGACGCGCTCCGTCTCGGCCTGCACCGACTGCGCCTGCGCCGCCGCCTGCTGCTCGGTGGCGCCGGCCGTCTGGGCGCGCAGGTTGGCGACGTTCGCCTGCAGGTCCTTGACCAGCGCGTTGGCCTTGTCGATCTCGGCCTGGATCCACGGCTTCGCCTCGGGGCGCGCCGCGCCGTGCTGCTCGCGGAGCTGTGCGAGCCGCGCCTCGGCGACGCGCAGCGACTCCTGGGCGTCGGCGCCGTCCTTGGCGTCGGGCACGCCGGCGTTCGGCGATTGCTGCGGCGGGCCGCCGAACAGCATCGCGCCGCCCTTCAGCGCCTGGGCGCCGGCCCACATCGTGCCCCGGGCGAGCTTCGACTGGCCGACCTTGTCGACGAAATTCGTCCAGGCGTTGCCCAGCTCGTTGAGGTACTTCGAGGTCGGCGAGATGCCCTGCTCGTTCAGGCCCTTGAACCGGCGCTCGGCCGCGGCCAGGACGATGTTGACGATCTCGACCTTACGGCCCTGCTCGTCGAGCAGCCGAATCTGCTCGTACTCCGCCGCCGTCAGGATGTTGTAGGCGGCGTCGAGCTTGCGCGCGCCGGCGGCGGTGCCGTCGAGCGACTGGTTGAGCTCCTGCGCCGAGGCCGGCAGCTCGACCTGGTTGACCCGCGCGAGGTCGCGCGCGACGCCGAGCGCCCGGGCCAGGGTCTCCTCGGCCGAGATCGCCGGGTTGCGGGCGAAGACGCCGAGCGACGACGCCGTGTCGGCCCGGTTGGCGCCGGGCCGCTGCGCCTCGATCTGCACCAGCTCGTCGAGGCGCTGCGCCGTGACGGCCGCGATGTTGCCGGTCGCCTGCAGCTCGATGTTGAACTGGCGCTGCCGCTGCGCCGTCTCGGCCGCGGCCGACACGCCGGCGGCGAGGATGCCGAAGAAGGCCGCCGCCGCCGCGCCGGCCAGCAGCAGGCCCTTCGGGATGGCGGCGATCGTCGCGCCGAGGCCGCCGTAGATCTGGGTGATCTGCGGCCCCTGCTGGATCGCCACGGTGAGCGGGTTCTGCCCGCTGCCGATCGACGTGAAGATGTCGTTGAGCTGGAGCTGGAGCTGGCCGGCGCGCTGGGCCACCCGCCGGTTCTCGTTGGCGACCTGCTGCTCGGCCGTACGTTGCGCAGTGGCCGCCTGGCGGGCCGCGCGCTCGGCGGCCTTCGCCGCCTCGGCCTGGGCGCGCTCCTCGCGCCGCTTGGCCGTCGACTGCTCGCGCGCCTCGGCGTCGGCCTGGCGCCTGGCCTCCCGCTCGACGGTCGCGGCGGCGCGCTTGGCGTCACGCTCGGTCGCGGCCTGCTCCTTCGCCTCCCTGTCGGCCAGGCGACGCGCCTCGCGATCGGCGGCGGCCTTGCTGCGCGCCGCCTCCTTGGCCTCGGCCTCGGCGTTGCGCCGGTCGGTCTTCTGCTGGAACTGCTCGCGGGTCTGGTCGACCTTGGCGGAACCCCGTTCGAAGTCCGACGTGTCGAGGGTGAGGCGTGCCTTGACTTCGGTCATGCGCGCGCCCTCACGATCGCGCCAACAGCTTCAGCGCGTGCGCCTCCATGACGCGCACCGAGGCGAAGTCCTCCGGCGTGAGCCGGCGGCCGGCGAAGGCCAGCGCCGCGCGCAGGCCGCCATAGTCCAGGCCGACGCGGCGCGACTCCATCTCGACGATCGGGAAGCCCTGCACGACGATCGAGCGGCCGGCGGTCGCCCAGCGCCATTGCGTCGCGGCGAGCAGGAACGCGCTCACCGCCGGCTCCAGCTCGACCGGCAGCGCGAGCGGTCCCGCCCCGTCCGTGGTCTCTGCAATCGTGCCGCCGGTCCATTCCGACATCGTCTCCGCTGGGTCGGCCCCGAGTTCCGCGAGCTGTGCCGCGATCTCGCCGCGCTCGTCGTCCGTGGTCCGGCGCGGGGCGGCGGCGGATCGCCAGTCGACCCACTGCCGCGCCGCGCGCTTCAGTTTTTTTCGAGCAGCGCCCCGGTGATCGCCGTCCAGTAGGCGCGCGCGACGCCCGACGCGATGAACGGCACCTGGTAGAGCTCGTCGCGCCGGGCGTCGCTGTAGGCGAGCGGCTCGCCCCGTTCGGTGAGCTGGTCCCAACCCTCCCAGGCCCGCCGCACCAGCTCGGTGGCGCCGAGCGTGCCGAAGTCCCTGTCGATCTCCTCGCGCTCTTCCTTGCCGATCAGGCGGAAGATGCCGGTGAACGTCTTCTCCTGCTGCCCCTCCAGCGTGGGCACGAGCACCTTCACCGGCCACTTGAAGCGATACGCTTGCTGAAAATCGAACACGGGCTGTCGTCCTTTCGTGGCTTAACGAGATCAGGTGAAGGCGATGGAGAATTCGGGCGATCCCAGCGTGACCTCGCCTTCGACGTTCAGCATCGTGTCGGTCTCCTCCTCCTGGCGCGGCACCTGCTTGAGCTGCACCAGGCCGATGGCGATGGTGATGACGTTGCCGGCGCCGACGCCGTGCACGTACTGGAGCGGCACCGGCGCGCCGCCGACCATGGCGAAGAAGTCCTTGGTGCCGATCGGCAGCTCCTCGATCAGCGCCTTGATCTTCGGCCGGCGATCGCGGACCGGGACGTCCTGCTGGTTGATGCGCTCGCGGTAGGCGACCGACAGGCCGAGATCGAGCTCGAAGCTCGACGCGACGACCGGCACGCCGTCGATCGTGAAGGTGGGCGTGTTGGCCTTGGTCGACGGCAGCGGATCCCTCCAGGCCGCCGTGGTCAGCGCGGGGAACGCGACGGCGGTGTCGGACTGCCACAGGCCGAGGCCGTTCAGGACGAGTTCCGGATTGCGCTGCCTCTGGAACAGCAGCCGGCCGTTGCCGCGCGCGCCGGTCGCGATGTGGCGCGTGTCCTCGTGGTTGAAGTAGGCGCCGAGGCTTTCGAAGCCGGTGTCGACCGGCGTGTAGGTGACGCTGACGCCGGCGGCGATCGTCTCGGCGAGGCCGGCCGCGCGCAGCATCGCGCCGTAGGCCGGCGCCGTGCCGGCGGCGCCGGAGCCCGCGAGATCCACCGCCAGCTCGAACGAGACGTGCCGGCCGACGAAGGTGCCGGGATGACTGCCGAAGCCGGTGCGCAGCAGCTCGCGCGGCAGGTGCTCGCCCTCCAGCGGGTTGAACGAGCCGCGCTTCAGCAGCACGGCATTGGCGGCGCCGGTCGGAACGGGATCGGTCGCGTAGACGGCCTCGGTCTTGAGCAGCGCGGCCTTGCGCTCGAAACGGATGGACATGGATCGCTACTCCTTCGCCTTCGGTGCGGGCGGCGTCGCCGCCGGCTGCGGGGCCGCCTGCGGGCCGGCCGGCATCGGCGCCGGCTTGTGATCGTCGTGGACATGAACGGCGGGCAGCGGCTTGGTCGCCTCGACCTGGTCGACCTTGCCGTCGGGCTTCACGACATAGCTGCCGCCTGCGGTCGGAAAGGCGGTTGTGCTGCTCTTGGCCATCGCGTGCTCCTTCAGGCGGTGACGGCGACCGTGTGGTCGCGCTGGAAGACGAACTGGTAGGTGAGGTGCGTCGGCTTGGCCTCGGTGAGCGCGCCGCTCACGATCTCGAGCTCGCCGTGCTCGCTCTCCGGCTGCCAGCCGAGCAGGCGGGCGACCAGGGCATCGCGGGGCGCCGCCAGCGGGTTGTGCACGTCGGCGCCGATCGCGGGCTTCACCGCGACCATGACGGCGATGGTCACCTGCTCCTTGCCGGCTTGGCTCAGCCGATTGAGCCGCGCGTTTGGCCGGTAGCTCTCGGCGTAGGGCAGCACGAACGCCGCCGGCATCTTGTCGACCGGCGGCGCCTGCAGCGCCGCGCCGAACTCGCGCGCGCCCTTCACCCACACGAAGGGCGCGGTGCCGGCCAGTTGCGCGATCACCAGGGACGGCAGGTCGCTCATGCCTGCGCTCCCGTCTTCCTGGCGATGAAGCTTTCCAGGATCTCGGCGGCCATGGCGTCGTGCTCGGCGTTCCAGCCGATGAAGGGCCGCGCCGGCAGTGTGATCACCGTGCCGCCGACCGCACCGGCCGGCAGCACGAGCGGCACGGCATGGGCGCCGGCGCGCTGGATGGTGGCGCCGAACTGATGCGCGGCGGCATAGATCCTGTTGTTGCCCAGCTCGACCGCGTCGCTGCCGACCACCTCGGATCTGTTGGCGTCGCGCAGGTCGCCCTCGAGCACGAGGGTGCCGCCGCCGCGCTTCTTGCCGGCGAGCACGCGCTGGCTCGGCTTCCAGGGAACGCCGTCGGGCCCGATGCCGGTGTCGAAGTGCTCCTTGGTCAGCGTCTCCCAGCCGCCGCCGATCGCCTCGAGCGCTTCGGCCTTGTCGCCGTCGACGTCGTCGAGCTGGCGCGCGAGCTCGCGGAGACCGGCGCCATCGATGGTGAGGATCGCGGTGGCGCTCACGACGCGCTCCGCGGCGTGAGCGCCGGCACGCCTGCCAGGAGGACGAGGCGCCCGACCATCAGAAGCCCTTCAGCCCGTCGCCGGTGAAGAACGGCGCCTCGCCCGCGACCTCGATCTCGAGCGCTGCGCTGTCGCTCGCGGCCGGCGCCGGCGCGGCGTCGAGCTGCACCTTGCCGTCGGCGATCGACTTCAGCAGATCGCGCGCCACCTTGTCGGCCGACACGACCGGATCGGGAACGTCCGCGCTGTTGCCGTAGAGGAAGCGGTGCGCGAGATCGCACACTGCGCGCTCGATCTCGGCGGGCACCGGCGCCAGCGGCACGGCGTAGCGGCCGCGGCAGTGCAGATCCACCAGCGCGTCGGCGTCGGCGATCGCCTGCGCGACCACCGCCTCATCGATCGTACCGTCGTTGTCCCGATCGGCGACGAGCTTCAGCAGCGCCTCGCCGAAGCGCGCCGTCATGCCTGCGGTGTTCGTATAGGCCATCAGATGCGATCGCCGTAGCCGACGCCGATCGGCGCGGCCGGCGGCGTGAGCGGCGGCCAGGTCCAGTAGCGGGCACTGTAGTCGCCCGCCTTCTTCTCCGGCACGCTGCCCTCGTGCCGGTCGTCGCCGAAGGGCACGATCACCTTGAGGTTGACGCAAGCGCCGTCGAACACCTGTGTGACGACGGCCGCATAGGGGCCGGGGCCGACGTGGTTGTTGGCGTCGGCACGCAAAGCGGCGTCGAAGAAATGGACGATGCGACCGATCGTGGGCTTCATGGTGGCTCCGGTGTCCGCGACTGAAGCCTCGCCTCGAGGCGGGGCTTGAAACGCGGCCGCCGGCATCCGCGCCGGCGGCCAGGGGAGCGTTGGTACGCGCGCTCCCCTCCGGGAATGCCTACGCGTTCGGCGGCTCCTTCTCGGCCGCGGCCGCCGTCTTGATCTCGAAGTCGTCGGGATAGAGCGCGAGCGTGTCGAGCATCGCGGCGACCGCCTCCGGCTCGCCCAGCTCGTCGATCTTCTCCGGCGTGTCGAAGATGTGGACGCCGGCCGACCACTGCCGGCCGCCGCGCCACATCGCCTTCTTCACGATCACGCCGAACGGCGGAACCCTGCCGTCGACTAGGAACCTCGAAACCTGCACCTTGGGGCGCGCCATCGTCTTCTCCTCGGGTTGTCGCCACGGAAGCCACCGGGAGACGTGCCGCGGACGGCACCGGCCCGGTGGCTTGCGAAGCGGGCGGCGGCTGCACCGTGTCGCCGGTGCCGCGGGCCGCCGCCCTGTCCGCAGGGGTTGTCGCTAGATGAGGTACGGCGTGATGAGGGTGTCGAACGCCTTGTAGAGGGGGTTGCCGCCGCCGGCCGCGAGGGTCGGCGTGTTGAACAGCTCGTCCGCCTTGTCGCGATGCGCCGGCGGGCCGGCGAACAGGTCGTAGGTGAGGCCCAGCGCCTTGCCGTGGTCGCCCAGCAGGCTCTCGCCGATCGTGCGCAGCGCCTTCACGTTCGCGTCCGTCAGGTCGGCCTTGGAGCCCAGCGCCATCTGCCAGAAGCCGTAGCCGACGTTGCAGCGGCCATCGACGCCGTAGAGCAGCTCGTCCTTCATGAACACGTTCTGGTCGGTCGGACGATCGAGCGCGACGAACTCGAACTCCTCACGCGTCTGATGGATGATCGGCTTCAGGGGGCGCTTGGTGCAGAGGAGATACCAGGGCGTGCCGGCGCCGGCCTGGTAGTTGCTCTGCGTGCCCATCGAGCCGTCGGCCTTGATGTAGGGGTGATCGGTGTCGAAGAAGTACTGCTGGTCGTAGCACTCGGCGGCGAAGCCGGCCTTCAGCAGGTCGAACACCAGGCGGTTTGGGAAGCGTGCGACCTCGTCGCCCATCATCGTGAAGCGCGGCGCGTAGATCCCGACCCGGTCGTCGTTGATGTCGTCGCCCTTGACGCCGATCGTCAGCTCGAACTTCTTGTTCTTGATCTTGTAGCCGTCCTCGGCCAGCGCGTTGATGATGCGCTCGCCGCCCATCTCGCGGATCTGCGGGATGTCCTTCAGCCAGCCGTACTCCTCCTCGCGCGTTGTCGAGGGGACCGGCGTGACGATGCGCTGGTAGTGGTTGTCGGCCATGGCCGCGATGCGGCCCTGCTGGAAGTTGGCGCGGAAGCCGATGTTGATGGTGGCAAGCCGGCCGCTCGAAACGCGGATCATGCGTGGTGCTCCTGGTGGTCAGTCGTGGGGGGAGGGGGCGCCGGTCCGTCTACGCGAACTCGACGTGGACGCCGCGGCTGTCGACGTCGACGATCTGGCCGGCCACGGGACGCGCGCCGCCGTTGTTCGTCTTGGCCACGGTCTGGTTGTCGACTACGTAGCAGTCGTTGCCGATGTCGGCGGCGGCGATCAGGTCGCCGGCGGCCGAGTTGCCGAAGATGGCGACGATCTTGCGCCGCACGTCGACCTTGATCGCGCCGTTCGCGCCGCCCGAGTTGTCGGCCTGGGCGACGCTGATGCCGATCGTGCGGTTGGCGATCGTGGCCGAGCCGTTCACGGCCCAGCCGGTGGCATCGTTCTGCACCATGACGCCGGCGGGGATCTTGGTCGCCGCAGCCACGGGCAGGGAGACGATCTCGCCGGAGCGCGTCTGGGTGACGCGGTCCGAAGCAGTTGCAGCCATGTCAGCTCCTTAGTGAGGGTTCGTGAACGGGATCAGGCGGTGAAGCGGGCTTCGAAGGCCGCCTGGGCCTTCTTGGCCGCCAGGAAGTCCTCGTCTGTGACACCCATCTGCCGGGCCTGCGCCTTCTCCTCGGCCGACAGGATCGCGACCTGCGTCTGTCCAGCGGGCGCGCCGCCGTTCGGATTGACGATCACGGGCGCCGTCGACAGGAACGCGGTGAGCTGCTCGAGCGTCATGCTCTCGGCCCAGCCCTTCATCGCGGGCGTGAGCTTGCCGGCCTTCGTCGCCTCGTCGATCGTGCGCGCGCGGGTCTCGGCGGTCAGCGTGGCGAGGCGGGCGGCGACGTCGTCGTAGACGGAGCGCGCGACATGCTGTGCCGGATCGACGCCCTGGGCGCGGATGCCGGCGGCGATCGCCTCGGGCGTCGCCTCGCCCGTGACCTTGGCGAGGACCGACAGCGTGGCGATCCGCTCGGCCAGCGGCTTCTGCAGCGCCGTCGTGACCTGGTCGGCGGTCATCGCCGACAGCGCGGCGATCTCGACGCCCACCTGCTTGGCGAGCGCGGCGCAGAGGGTGGCGAGCGCCGAGGCGTGCGCGACGGCGGCGTCCTCGTTCGTGGTGGCGGCGAGGCCGAAGGCGGCCAGCAGCTTCTGCAGCAGGTTCACGGTGGGCTCCTTGGTTGGCAGTGCAGAAAAAAGCGCGGTGGCGGTGTCCATCTCCGGCTGGTTCGTCAGCGTCGCGCGCAGCACGCGCAGCACGTTGCCGGCGGCGTCGTGCTCGATGACGGCGGAGAGGTAGCGATACTTGCGGGCGCGGATGAGCTGCGCGGTCTCCGGCAGCCACTCGACGCGCGCCCACAGACCGGGCGAACCGTCGGGGCCGGTCGCCGACAGCTCCTTGATCCAGGCGGCGGCCGGCGCCGGCTGGCCGTTCTGGCGCGCGCGGTCGAACTGGTGCTCGAAGCAGCAGATGAGATCGATCGCGCCCTTCCAGGCATTCGAGGCTCGCGTGACCTGGTCGACGCTGAGGACCGTGTACTCGCGGCCGGACCGTCCCTTGTTCACGCCCGGCGCCAGGAACCGCACCCACTCCGGCGGATCGTTCGCGCCGGACGACAGCAGCTCGATCGACAGCGGTGCGGTCAGCCCGCCGCCCGAGGCGTCGAGCAGGGCCACTTGGCGTGGGTCACATACGAGCCTCCGGGAAAGGCCGCTCAGGAGATGCTTGACGCGGTTCAGCATGCCGGGGGACGCTAGGTCGGCGCCGGAAACGGTTCACGAGGGAAGGGCTTCCCCTGCGGTCCGCCCCCGAACCGCCCTTCCCCGGCCCTGCGGGCGTTCGAAAACGCGTTCGAAGAATTTCCCGGTAGTCCCGGCCCGTCTTCCCCCCTGCAGGCGCCCCACGGCCAAATCGGCCGATACCCCCAGGCGGCGGGCTGGACCGGCCGGCCCGGGCGGCCCGAAACTCAGGCTTCCCCCACCCGCCCGGCCCCGGCCCCGGCCCCAACCGGGCGGCAATAAAGGAGCCCGAATGCGCCTTCCCCATCTGCCCTGCCGGCGGCCCTGCCGGCTGTCCCCCTGGCTGTCCCCCCGGCTGTCCCGCCGCGCGGCGATCCTTGCCGCCCTCGCGCTCGCGGTGACGAGCGGCGCCTGCACCTCGATCGACGACGTCGAGGCCCAACCCGTCCGGCTCACCCAGCGCCAGGCCGTTCCCTGGGAGCCGATGGCGAATTGCATCGCGCGGCGCTCGGCGCAGGAATGGGCCGCCACCCCGACCTTCGATCGGGAGAGGTCGACGGCGACCATCGTCATCGCCTCGAAGGCGACGCCCGACGTCATGGCCATCTACACGGTGCGCGCCGACGGCGCGGGCAGCATCGTGGAGTGGCGCCGGCGCAAGCTGGTCGCCGACCTGGGCGGCGTCGATGCCGGTGCGAAGGGGATCGTCGACCGCTGCGCCGCCGGGAGCTAGACGCCGGCGCGGCGGCCCGCGACACTCGCCGCCATGGCCGCCCTATCCCGCCGCTGTGCCCTGGTCGGCGCCCTCGCCTCCCTGCCCATGGCCGTCTCGACCAGGTCATGGGCGCGGCTGGCGCCGCCGCCCGAGGCCATCCCCGTCGCGCAACGCGAGTTCACGGACGTGATCGAGCGCTACGCCGCCCTCGCCTTCAAGCACGCCGACCAGGCGACGCTCGATCGCCTGGTGGTCGAGCGCGGCCGTGAGCTGCGACGCGTGCTGGGTCCGTCCGGGATCTTCTCGAGATGGGTGTTCGTCGTGCAGCTCGCGCGGCCGTCCGACGATCGCCGGCGCGTCTACACGTTGCTCGCCGCCGTGGCCAACGGCGCGAAGCCGCTCTTCACGAACATCGCCGATACGGCCATCCCCCCGGAGCCCGGCGCCGTCGTCGACCTCCTGCGCACGATGCGGTTCGACGATGCCGTGGTCGCGAGCGGCTCGCTCATGATCGACGAGCGGCGAGGCTATGCCGAAGGTGTCTCCTCGCCGGGCGCCGAGTTCAACGTCCCGACATTCGGCGCGCGCTTCAGCGACATGACGCAGCCCGGGTGGCTGAAGGATGCCGCGGCGCGGGCACGCGCGCGCTAGACCGGCCCGCCGCTCCAGATCAGCCGGCCGATGACGTCGACCTGGTCGGCCTCGGCCTGGGTCAGCCGCCGATCGGCATAGGCCTTGTTGTCGCTCATCAGGATCAGCGAGCCGTCGAGCTCGCGCTGCACGCGCTTCACCACCAGCTCGTCGGCGAGCCGCAGCACGAAGATGTGCCCGTCCGAGATCCGCTTGCGCTTCAGGTGCACCATGAGCAGGTCGCCGTCGCCGATCGTCGGTTCCATCGAGTCGCCGTCGGCCTCGCCGATCGCCACGTCGTCGAGCGCGCAGCGCAGCACGCCTTCGAGATAGCGCCGCGAGAAGGGCAGCGTCGCCACGATCCGGTCGTCGCCGCCCGACGCGCCGGGCCCGGCCGAGAACCGCACGTCGTAGCGCGGCACAAGCACGGTGTCGGCGAGCACGCTGTCGTAGTTGGTGGTCGCCATCACCTTCGCTGCGACCTTGGCGACGATCGGCACGGCGAACGACGTCTCGGCAAACTGCGAGCCCTGGTCGAACGCCAGCCACTCCAGCGTGCAGCCGCTTGCCTTGGCGAGGCCCGCGATCGCCGGCAGCGTCGGCACGGCCTTCTCCTTGATGATGCGACCGAGCTGATCGTCGGACAGGCCCATCGCCGCCGCCGCCTCGGGCCGCGTGCCAATGCGCAACGCTGCAACATTCACCCTGTTGCCGAAACCCTCAGCCAATGGCGCGAGGCGCAGGTCGACATCCTTGGGGCGTGGAGCCATCAGGACGCCCCGCTTATTTGATCCGCGGGACCGCTCTTGAGCGGGTTGAAACCGCATATATGCGTTGACAAGGCCGACACCCGCAGATTAGCGTTCACTAACGCAGATATGCGGGAGCGAGCCGAGCTGGAATGCAAAGCGGGTCCAAACCTCCGAAGGGAATGCACAAGGCCGACATCGTCGCCGCGTTGAAGCGCAAGGGCTTCACGCAACGAGGGCTGTCGATACGCCACAATCTCTCGCCGTCGGCCGTGAGCGTCTGCCTGGTGAAGCGTTGGCCCAAGGTCGAACGGATCATCGCCCGCACGATCGGCGTTCCGGCCCATGTGATCTGGCCCCCCCGCTACGACCGCCAAGACGTGCCGATTAAACGCGGCGGCAAGAAGGAGTCCAGAAGGAACGATTGCGGCCCCTCTGAGACTATCCCCGCTTCCCGCACCAATCCCCACGAGCGGGCCGCGTGATGGCCCGCCGACTTTCAACCCGTTCGCTGCAGCCCGCGCCGAAGACCTCCCTCTCCGGCGACGCAGCCTCCCGATCGCCAGCCATCCCCTCGGCGATCGGATCGACTGGCCCCGACACCGACCGCGTACCCGCCCCCGGCGATCACCGAGGCGAGATGGTCGATGTCGGGGCCGACTTTTTTTCGGCGGCCGAGCTGGCCGCGCTCAGGCTCGACGGGCTGCCGCAGCGGCGCGAACAGATCTCCAAGCTGGCGACGCGGCAGCGCTGGTCGAGCCGCGAGCGGCAGGGCCGCGGCGGCGGCCGCGAGTTCGCCCTCTCCGCCCTGCCGGCCGACGTGCGCGGCGAGATCCTGCGCCGGCGCGTCATCGCGGCGACGCACCGTCCCGCCGATCGTTCTGCCGCCAGCCCCGCCAATCGCGCGGCCGTGCCCGCCCCCATCCCCGCCACCGTCGCTTCCACTCTCAAGGCGCGGCAGGCCGAGCGGCTGAGCGCCCGTCAGGTTCTGCTCGCCGAGTTCGACCGCTTCCGGGGCGGACGCTCCGATCGCGCGTCGCTCGATCCCTTCGTGCAGGCGGTGAAGGCCGGGCACGTCGTGCTGCCGGAGTGGGCGCGGCCGCTGCTCGCCAGGCTCAGCCGCCGCACGCTTCAGCGCTGGCTCGCCGCGCGCGCCGCCGGCCGCGCCCACGAGCTGGTCGACCGATATTCGAACTGCGGTCGAAAGTCCGTGTTCGACCAGTCGGCCGAGCTGGCCGAGTTCGTGCTGGGCTGCCACGTCCGCCAGCCGGCGATCAGCGCCCAGGGCCTCGCCAAGCTGGTCGCGCACAAGTTCCCCCAGGGCGCGCCGGACCGCCTCGGGCTCATGATGGCGCTGCCGTCGCAGGGCGCGATCGCGCGCTTCCTCGCGAAGTGGAAGGCCGACGCGCAGAACGCCGCCGTGCTGTCGGCGCTCAACGATCCCGACGGCTACCGCTCCAAGTTCCGGTTCGCGCTCGGCAACGCCTCGGGCGGCATCGAGCGGCCGAACCAGCGCTGGCAGATCGACGCCTCGCCGGCCGACGTGCTCTGTCTCGACGGCCGCCATTCGATCTACGTCGTCGTCGACGTCTTCTCGCGCCGCATGATGGCGCTGGTCTCGCGCACGCCGCGCACCGCGGCCTCGCTGCTCCTGGTCGCCCGCGCGATCGCCACGTGGGGCGTGCCCGAGGTGCTGGTCACCGACAACGGCTCCGACTTCACGTCGAAGCACTTCGTCCTCGCCATGACGCAGCTCGAGATCGTGCTGCAGCCGACGCCGCCCTACTCGCCGGAGAAGAAGCCGTTCGTCGAGCGCGCCATCGGCACCGTGCAGCACGGCTTCATGCCCTACCAGCCGGGCTACGTCGGGCCCGACGTGGCGGCCCGCAAGGAGATCGAGGCGCGGCGTTCCTTCGCCCAGCGCCTGGGCGAGAGCGACGAGAAGGTGTTCGCCGTCGACCTTACCGGCGAGGAGCTGCAGGCCCGCCTGGCCGGCTGGATCGCCAACGACTACGACGTCTCGCCGCATGCCGGGCTCGACGGCCGCACGCCGCACGACGTGTGGGTCGAGGGCGTGGCGGCCCATCCGCAGAAATTCGCCGACCCGGCGGCGATCGGCATGCTGCTGATGCCGCCGGCGCGCGACCACGTCCGCACGATCACGCGCAAGGGCGTCTCGGTCGAGGGCATCGACTATGTCTGCGCCGGCATGGATGTCGGCGAGCGCGTGCAGGTCCGGCTCGATCCCGACGATCTCGGCCAGGTCTGGGTCTACACCGACAGCGATCCCTGGGCCTTCGTCGGCATCGCCGTCAACGCCGAGCTGAAGGGCCTCGACCGCGCCGAGATGGCGATGCGGGTGCGCGCCGAGCAGGACGCGATCGTGAAGGCCGGGAAGGCCGAGCTGCGCCGCTTCGCGCGCCAGGCCGACGTCCACGCCGTGGCGGCCCGCATGATCGGCGAAGCGCCGCCGCCCGCCGCCCCCAGCTCGAACGTGACCTGGCTGACGCCCGCCCTCGAGGAGGCGGCGCGCGCCGTCCGCTCGCAGGGCCGCCGCGAGATCCCGGAGGCCACGCCCGAGGAGCAGGAACGTCACGCCGCCTTCGTCGCCGCGTTCGACGCGCCGGCGCTGCCTGAGGAACAGCCGCACGAGCGCTACGCGCGCTGGAAGCTCTTGAAGGAAGAGGCCGACGCCGGCGCGGAGATCGCCGCCGACGACCGCCACTGGCTGCAGATCTACCCGACCACCGGCGAATGGAAAGCCCATCGCATGGTCGAGGAGGACAGCGCGGGCTGAAGGCCGCGCCAAACACGAGAAGAGCCGGCGGCGCTTGCAACACCGACCGGCTCCGGCAACTCGCAACGAAGAGTGAGATACCAAAATGAAAGACGTCATCGCCCCCGTCAAGAACCTGCTGCGCCTCGCCGAGCTCGGCGAGTCGCTGAAAGATCGTAGCCTGTCGACGCCCGGCATCGGCGTGGTGTTCGGCGAGACCGGCTACGGCAAGACCACCGGGCTCGCCTGGTACGGCGTGCGCCAGGAGCGCGCCGTCTACGTCCGCGCCCTGCAGCTCTGGTCGCCGCTCACCATGCTGGAGACGATCGCCGGCGAGCTGGACGTGCAGCCCGACCGCTCGCTGGCCAAGACGCTGACCCGCATCGTCGGCGAGCTGGTGCGGCAGAACCGCATCCTGATCGTCGACGAGGCCGACTACGTGGTCGACAGCAAGCGGCTCCTGAACACGCTGCGCGACTTGCACGACCTCAGCACCATGCCGGTGATCCTGGTCGGCATGGCCGACTTCGTGAAGAAGCTGCGCACCCGCATCGACCAGCGCCAGTTCAGCGGCCGCGTCGCCTTCGAGCTGGAGTTCAAGCCGCTCGACCTCGACGACACGCACCTCCTGGCGAAGCACCTGCTGGCCGACGACCGCAAGCCGCAGGCGATGCTCCCCGAGATCGACGACGCGCTGCTGAAGCGCCTGCACGAGGCCTCGGAGGGCAGCGCGCGCCTGGTCCGGGTCGGCCTCGCCCGCATCGAGCAGTTTGCGCTGAAGCGCAACCTGAAGAAGGTCGGCGAGGCCGAGTGGGGCAAGCAGCCGCTGCACATGATGGAGGCGGGCATCGCCCGCGCCAACAAGCTCGCCAGCCACGCGCTGGGCTCCTGAGGCCCGCACCATGAGCGGACCCCTGAAGCCGCCGCGCGTGCCGCGCCAGCGCGAGATCCTGTGGCAGACCCTCAGGATCCTGCGCAGCGCCACGACGCAGCACCTGGTCGCCGTCACCGGCCGGCCGAAGAACACGGTGCAGCGCGAGCTGCGGTTCCTAAGCCGCACTGGCTACGTGCGTGCCGACGACGAGCGCGTCGGCTACCACGAGTGCACGTGGCGCCTGATCCGCGACAGCGGCCCGAAGCCGCCGCTCTTCATCATGAAGGGCAAGCGCCTGACGGCCGCGGTCGACCGCAACCTGCGCCAGGTGGTGGGCGTCGACGGCGGCGCGCCGCCGCCGATCGGCCGCCGCGCCAACTGGCTGAACAAGCTGCAGCTCGCGCCGCCGGCGCGAAAGGCGGCGCGATGAGCCGCCACACTCTCGACGAGGCCCACAAGGCGTGGGGCGAGGCGATCCCGGACTGGATCGTCGCGCTGGCCGACGAATGCGACCGCGGCGGCCAGGGCGCCACGGCGCGCCGCATCGGCGTCTCCAAGACCACGATCAACGAAGTCGTGCGGCGCAGATACAAGGCGCGGCTCGGCAACGTCGAGCAGAAGGTGCGCGGCGCCCTGATGGGCACCACCGTCGTCTGCCCGGTGCTGGGCGAGATCGGCGTGGATCTCTGCCTCGAGAACCAGAAGCGGCCGTTCTCGGCCGCCAATCCCGTCCGCGTGCAGCTCCACCGGAGCTGCCCGACCTGTCCCCACAAGCGCACGCGGCCGTCCCCGTCCTCGTCGCCGCATCCGAAACCCGACACCTCCAGCCCGAGGGAGTGACCCGTCATGTTGTCAGCTCAGTGCAGCGCCGCGCTCGCGGCGCTCGATGCCCATCCCGAACCGACCTACGAGCAGCTCCTCGAGGTGCTGTCCTCGCATCGCGAGCTGCTCGAACGCACGCGCGACTTCGCCGAGGCGATGGAGGACGCGCGCCGGCGCCGGCCCGAGATCGTGCCGATGTACGGCGCCGCCACCGCGGCCGCGATCCTCTACCAGCAGCTCGAGGCCGAGGAGCCGGCGGCCGGCCGCGTCGTGGTCCACATCGGCCGCTGGCGCGGGAGGCGGCCGTGAGACGCCTCCTCGACCTGGTCGCGCGGCTGTTCGCGCGCCCACGCCGCCTGCCGCTCGCGCACGCCGAGCGGCTGGGCGTCCACATCGCCGTCAGCACGGCCGCGGCCGGCCGCGGCGCTCCCCTCGACTTCATCAAGCACTAGGAGGCCCGACCCGTGACCAGCATCGCCCTCGCGTCGATCGACGACGCCGCGCCGACACGGCGCCACAACCTCGCCTACGATCGCAGCCACGCCGCGATCCTGCAGGCCGTCCGGTCCCTGATGGCCCGCGGCGAGTTCCAGCCGCGCGCCGAGAAGATCGCCGGCCTCGCCGGCGTCACCTGCCGCTCGTTCTACAATCACTTCGAGAGCACCGCGCACGCCTGGGAGCTGGCGCTCGACGACACGACGCAGGCGATGATCCTCGCCCGCATCATGCCGAACGGCCCGTGGCCCTGCGCCGAGGATTGCAGCCGCATCGTGCGCGCCGCCGTGTTCGGGAGGCTCAGCACATGAGCCGCCCCTTGCCGCAGGGCTCCACGCTGTTCGTCACCGTCATGCGGCCGGCGCCGTCGTCGACCGGGATCGGGATTGCGCGCCTGGTCGCCATGTCCCCGCTGGGAGAGCGGTTCCTTGCCGAGCAGATCGCGCAGCGGCTACCGGCGCTGTTTAAGCAAGCCGCGCTGCCCGACCTCCTGCTGCCGGGCCCGCCGCTCACGATGCTGCTGCAGGTCATGTTGCCCGACGGCGAGCTGCTCGCTCATGCCGCCAGCGCCATCCTCCATCGCGCCGCCCAGCGCGACGAGATGATCTCTGCCTGGTCGCGCGACATGCCCCACATCGTCGGCTCCACGATGCGCCTGGTCGACAAGGCGCTCGGCATGCTGGGCGAGGTGGCCGCGCCTCGGGCGGTGCACTGATGGCGCTCGCCCCGCTCCTGGGCACCGTCCCCGCCGGCACGATCGTGCAGATCTCGATCAAGGTGCCCCATCGCAACGATGGCGTGCGCGACGGCTTCGCCTATGCCGTCGCCACGCCCATGTCGGCCGCCGCGCTGCGCGCCGCGATCGACAGCGAGCTCGTCCCGAAATTCTTCGACCAGTTCCTGCCGGCGGAGTGACCGCCGGCAGTTCGTCGCGTCCGCGTACCGCGTCCCCCTCTCACAAACGAGGCAACCATGCCCGAAGACCAGAAGCCCTTCGTCCATCAGGACGGCAGCACCACGCCGGCGCCCGGCCGCACGCCGGCCGCCAAGCTGCTGGCCCCCGGCGCGCTGGCCAGCCAGGTCCGCGAGCTGCAGCGCGAGCTGGCGATGCGCGAGCGGCTCTATCCCGGCTGGATCGCCGGCGGGCGCCTGAAGCAGGGCAGCGCCGGCGACCAGCTCCGCACGCTCGGGCAGGCGATCAAGAGCCTGCAGCTCCTCCAGGAGCCGAGCCTCAACGCGACCGTGACGGCGATGAAGTCGCTGACGCCCGACATGCAGGCGCTGGTGTCCGACATCGCGCTCGAGCTGGCGACCCCCAGCCTCGGCCGACAGAACCTCGCGAACGATCTGCGCAAGCGCCTGGAGGGCCGGTCGTGAACCCGACGGCACCCCGCATCGTCTGCCCGGTCCTGACCTGCAGCGGCGAGATGTCGGCCGACGGCATCAACGGCTTCATGTGCATGGCCTGCTGGGCGGCGCTGCCGACCTACCAGCGCGTCGCCGTCGAAACCTGCATGAAGGCGGTTCGACGCCAGCCGACCGCGCGCAACAAGAAGCGGCTGGAGACGGCGATCGCGAATGCGCGCCGCGCGGCCGCGACGGTGCGGTCATGAGCCGGCCGGTCAGCACGCCATGCCCCGTGCCCCTCTGCGGCGGCACGGCGAAGCGCGGCCACCTGATGTGCCGGAGCTGCTGGAGCCGCGTCCCACGGCAACTGCAGGCCCATGTCGTGCGGAGCTGGCGCGCCTACCGCACGAAGCTCGCCGCGCGGGCCCTGCCGCACGCGCGGCTGGAGGCCCGCAAGGCCTATCTCGATGCCAGCCAGGCGGCGGTGGATGCCGCCGAAGCGAGCCGGCCATGACCTACCGCCACATGCAGGTGCCGCTGCCCGCCGAGTGGAACGAGGAGCATCGCGCCTTCGCCGTCGCAGTGCTGCGCGCCATGGAGCCGGTCGACGCCGCGCTCTCGACCCGCATCAACGTCCTGGCGGCACTGGCGGTCGGCATGATCGTCGCCGGCGCTGCGCCCGGCCAGACCGAGGAAGACATCTGCAACACGGTCGGCATGCTCGTCTCGACGAGGCTTCACTACGCGCTCGGCACACGCGCCTTCGCCACCGACGAAGTGAGGCCCGTGCAATGACGCACCCTCTCCTAGGCGCCTTCCTCGAGGTCGACTGCAAGAGCCGCGAGCTGATGCGCTTCGCCGGCAACAACCGCCAGCGCGAGCAGCTCCGCGACGCGGTCGCCGAGCTGCGCGCCGCCGTCCTGGAGGTGATCGCGGTCGACGCGGCCGCCGGCGCGGTTCGCGTCGACGCCGACACGTTCAAGGCGATCGTGCGGCACTTCCGCGAGATCGGCCTCGACTGGCCGGCGATGGTCGAGGCCTTCAACGACGTGCGGGAGGGCGGCTGATGCTCGACCGCCGGACCCTGGCCGCCATCCACGTCGCCAAGAAGCAGCTCGATCTCGACGACGACGACTATCGCGCGATGCTGAAGCGCGAGGCGGGCGTGGCGAGCGCGCGCGACCTCGACGAGGCCGGCGCGCGGCGCGTCATGCTGTGGTTCGACAACCACGGCTTCACGCGGACCGACAAGGCGAAGGGCACGGCCGGCGATCGTCGGCCGATCGTCCAGAAGGCGCGGGCGCTGTGGATCTCGCTGTGGCAGCTCGACGAGGTCGCCGACCGCCGCGACAAGGCGCTCGACGCCTTCACCAGGCGCACGACCGGCAAGGACACGCTGCGCTTCTGCACGAACGGCGAGGCCGGGAAGGTGGTCGAGGCGCTCAAGGCGTGGTGCCAGCGCGTCGGCGCCGAGGGCAACGGCGTGCGTGCCGTCATCGCCGAGCAGCTTCGCCGGCTGCTCGCATGCCGCGACCAGGGCTGCGGCTCGGTCGATGGCTACATCTCCACCCTGTCCAACTGCGGCAGGGAAACCGAAGCCCGCCAGCGAGACGTGGCCAATCTCGCGGGCAGCGCACTGCGCAGGCTGAAACTCGGCCATCGCCACAAGTCACCCTCTCAAACCGAAGGAGCATGAAATGCCCGAAGCAGTGAGCAAGAAGACCAAGGCCGGCCCGATCTCGGCCGATCGCCTCAAGTCGTTCATCGAGCGGATCGAGAAGCTCGAGGAAGAGCGCAAGGCGCTCGGCGGCGACATCAAGGACGTCTACAGCGAGGCCAAGGGCGTCGGCTACGACGTCAAGACCATGCGCAAGATCGTGTCGCTCCGGTCGATGGATGCGGCCGATCGGTCGGAAGCCGAGACGCTGCTCGACACCTACAAGCACGCGCTGGGGATGGTGTGATGGCAACCGAAGCACAGCGCCGGTTCGCCGCCATGTGCCCCGGCCGGCCGTTGCCCTGGAACATCGAGGGCGACTTCCCCTGGAAGATCGTCGACGCCAACGGAAATCTCGTTTGCGACCTAGGCGACGACATCTCCTACGAGGACGCGCATCGCCTCAGCTCCATGCTGCTGGTCGGCGTGAACACCTGCGGCGGCTATCGCGCGCACGAAGACGGCACCTTCACGGAGGTGGCGTGATGTACGCCTACTGCTGGGCCACCGGCCGCATCGGCTTCGGCCGCTCGGTCCCGAAGGGCGCGCTGCCGATCGCGCGCGGCCGGTCGAAGCGCCTTCGGGACCTCATCGATGGCACTTCGCGTCATGCCTACGACGGCACGACGCTGCTCGTGCCGGGCGTGCCCGAAGCGCCCGACCAGGCGCGGGGCCTCGACGCCCTGGAGGCCTTCATCAGGTGGCTGCGAAGGCACCCGACCGCCGGCGTCGAGATCTTCGCGCGTGGCCATCGATGGCCGATCGACGGCAAGCCGTCGGCGCGGCGCCGGCGGCGGAGCCCCTGCACGCTGCCGCTCGGGGAGGCCGCCTGATGGTCGTCTACCTGAAGCCGCCGCCGAAGCCACCCTCGACGCCAATCGACGGCCACCTGCTCGACCAGGTCACCGGCAGCGTCGTGCGGCCGATCGTGCCGGCAGGCCTCGCGCCCTTCATGAAGCTGCCCGATCCCGAGCCGCGCACGCTGGTGCGGGCGCGCATGGCCGAGCTGATCGCCCGCACCGTGGCGGCGACCGGCTGCATCACCATCGACGATCTCAAGGGCGGCGGCTTCACCGCCCAGGAGATCGAGGAGCACTTCACGGCGGCCAAGCGCATCGCGCGCGTGGCCGCGATGGCCGTCTGATCGGCCGGGCATTCACCCACGACGGAGTCCGAAATGAAGAACAGATTGATCGATCTCAACAACCACCTGTTCGCCGAGCTCGAAAGGCTCACCGAGGAAGGCCTGTCGGCCGAGCAGATCGAGCGGGAGGTCAAGCGCGCCGACGCCGTCGTGGCGGTCAGCGAGCAGATCATCCGCAACGCCGACACGGCGTTGAAGGCGGCGACGCTGGTCGCCAACCACGGCGACAAGATCAAGCCGATGCTGTCGCAGGTGTTCAAGCAGGCGCCGGCGTTGCCGTCCCAGGACGCCGAGGATGGAGGCGCCAGGTGAAGAGCAGGCGCATCGCCTACAGCGCTGCCGAGCTGGCGTGGCTGGAGGACAACCGGACCTTGCCGATCGCCGACTATCTCCGCGCCTTTCGCGCGCGCTTCCGGCGGGGCGACGTGACGGCAGTGCACCTCCATTCGCTGCGCAAGCGCAAGGGCTGGAAGACCGGGCAGACCGGGCGGTTCGAGAAGGGCATCGTGCCGGCGAACAAGGGCGTGAAGTGCGCGCCGGGCCGGGGCGGGCGGCATCCGAATTCCCGCAGGACGCAGTTCAGGAAGGGCAACCTGCCGCACAACACGAAGTATCTCGGGCACGAGCGACTGTCGCAGGACGGCTTTGTCGAGATCAGCGTCGACCAGACCAACCCGCACACGGGCTTCGAGCGGCGCTACGTGCTGAAGCACCGCTGGCTTTGGGAGAAGGCCAACGGTCCCGTGCCGCCCGGCATGTTCCTGAAGTGCCTCGACAACGACAGGCAGAACACCGATCCGTCGAACTGGACGCTCATGCCGCGCGCGGCGCTGCCGTATCTCAACGGCCACCGCGGCTTCGACTACTCGGCGGCCGCGCCCGAGGTGCGCGAGGCGATCCTCGCGCTGGCGAAGCTGCGGCACGCGAGCCGGGAGGCTCGGCGGCGATGACCGGCGAGCCGCGCGCGGCATGAGCGGCGCCTATGCCCTGTTCGACGATCCGGCAGCGATTGAGCGGTTCCGCGCGTTCCTGCTCGACAGCGGCTGCATGCTGCTCGACGAGATCTCGCCGGTGCCGGGCGAGCTGCTGCGCTTCGCCGTGCACGGCCGCAAGAACCTGGTCGCGCGATCGAAGAAGCGCGGCATCAGTGTCCGCGGGCCCGATGTAGCCACCGCGGCGGCGGCCTTCGTGGCTGGGCGCGCCTGGCGGCCATTCGGCGGCGCGTCGCGGCACGCCGGCAAGGGGCTCGACGGGCTGCGCGCGGAGCTGCGGCTGCGCGACGGGCCCGACTGCTTCTACTGCGGCCGGCCGCTGGGCGACGACGTCACGATCGAGGAGCTGCTGGCGCGCGCCTGGAACGGCCCGCGGCGCGCGGAGAACTGCGCGCTGGCCCACGCCCGCTGCAACGAGCTCGCCGGCTCGCTGCCGGTCGTCCACAAGGTGCGGCTGCGCGACCGCCTGCATCGGCTCGGGAGGCCAGCATGACGGCGCCCGATCCCCGACCCGATCCCCGCCCCGATCCGCGCATGGCCCTGCTGCGCGGCGCCGCCCGGGCGCTGGCCGAGGAGCTGGGCTTCGAGGCGGCGGAGAAGCTGATGCACCATTTCGGCGGCCTGCAGGTCACGGTCCCGGTGCGGCCGCGCAAGCGATCACCGCTCCTGCTGGCGCTCGGCCGCGAGATCGCCGCCGTGCTGAGCCGGCTCTACGGCGGCAGCAACATCGAGGTGCCGACGGCGCTCGGCCGGCGCATGGAAGCCGCCGCCCGCATGCGCGCCATCCAGGAGCATCCCGGCAGCCACAACCAGGTCGCGCGCGAGTTCCAGTGCACGCGGCGATGGGTGAGGATGGTGCGCAAGGCGCGGCGGCAAGGCCCCGGGCCGCTGTTCGACTAGGCTTCGAAACTTGATAGGCTTGAGCTTGATGAACCCCGACACCGTCCTCACGATCCTCGGCATCCTGTTGTTTTGTGTTGGGCTTCCCGGTGCGTTGCTGTGGGGAGCGTGGTTCATCTTCTCTGGCCGCGCGGAACGCGAGCCGCGCCGGTCTTGGAAACCGGGTGCCGGACCGCCGCGGCGGCGAAACGCCGCCCGTTCCACGTGAAGCAAACCGCCGGGGAAGGGCTTCCCTCGTGAAGCCCGGCTGACGGCGCCCTAGCTTTCGAGCCTCACCTTGCAGAGGCCCGAATGCAAGCACGACACCTTCCCTCGCTCATCCTCTGTCTCGGCCTGGTCGCCGCCGGGCTCGCCATGATCGTCGCCGCGCGCGTGGCGCAGGCCCACGGCGAGGCCCACTGGATCGAGACGAACAAGCGCTACGTCGACCGCGACGGCGCGCATTGCTGCGGCGAGACCGATTGCCGCCGCGACCAGGCGTTCAAGTTCCGCGAGGCGCCCGAGGGCGTCGTGCGCTGCGTCTTCAAGCCGACGAGCGGAGGCTGACTTGGCGAACCGAGCCGTCATGGCGATGCTGATCGAGCGCGTGATCGAGCGCGAGGGCGGCTTCGTCGACCATCCAGCCGATCGCGGCGGCGCCACCAACTTCGGCATCACCATCGGCACGCTGTCGGACTGGCGGGGCATGGCCATGAGCCGGGACGACGTGGCACAGCTCAGCCGCGAGGAGGCGGCACGGATCTACGAGCAGGTGTACTTCACGGCCCCCGGCCTCGACGCGATCGAGGACGGGCCGCTTCTGGAGTTCATGTTCGATTGGGCCGTGCATGCCGGTCCGCGCGCGCCGACGCGCGCCCTGCAGGCGGCGATCGGCGCGACGGCGGACGGCGTCATGGGCCCGGCGACCAAAGCGGCGCTCGCCGCCGTGGCGAACGTCGAGGCGCTGCACTGGCGCCTCAAATACCAGCGCGCGATCGCGCTGATGCGCCAGATCGGCGGCGATCACAGCCAGGCGGTCTTCGCGACCGGCTGGGCGCACCGCCTCGACACGCTGACCAGGAGCTGACCGATGGCCTTGCCGCTGATCCCCCTGCTGCTTGCCACCGCGCCCAGCGTCGTCTCCTGGATCATGGGCGACAAGTCCGGCGGCGCCGTCGCCAAGGTGACGAGCATCGCGCGCGATGTGCTGGGCACCGAAGACCCGAACGAGATCGAGGCCGCCATCGCGCGCGACCCCAATGCGGCGCTGCAGTTCAAGGTCGCGATCCTGCAGGCCGAGGCCGATGCAAGGCGCGGCGAGCGCGAGGAGACGCTGGCGCTGCTGCATGACGTGCAGAGCGCCCGCGACCAGACGGTGCGCCTGGCCGAGGCGAAGTCGCCGATCGCCTACGGCGCCGTGGTGGTGAGCCTGCTCGTGCTGGCGGGTTTCGGCATCATGCTGGCGCTCCTGTTCACGCGCACCGTGCCGCCCGAGCAGAAGGACATCGCCTTCATGCTGCTCGGCTCGCTGTCGGGCATGGCCTCGGCCGTGGTGTCGTACTGGGTCGGCAGCTCGCGCGGCTCCGACGCCAAGAACGCGATGCTGGCCCAGCAGCTCGGCGGCTCGAAGGCGGGACGCTGACGGCGATGGATCTCGAAACGGCGGTCAAGCTCGGCCAGCTCGTCTTCATGGTCGCCCAGGTAGGCGTCCTGGTCCTGATGCTGGTGATGCGCAGCACCTTCGCCAGCAAGAAGGACGCCGGCGCGGCTCACTCCCACGCCCAGAAGGCGCACAACCGGCTCGACGTGCTGGACGAGCGGCTGAAGGGCTTCCCCGGCTACGACGTCACCAACGATCTGCGCGAGGACCTCGCCAATATCGACAAGTCGCAGACCGAGGTGGCGACAGAGGTCCGCATGCTGCGCGCGACTGTCCAGCGGATGGACGACTTCCTGAGGAACCACAAGTGAGCGCGTACCAGGAGCACAACAGCCGACACCGCCGGCTCTCCATCCTGCTCGCCCTCACGGAGGCGGCGGCCTACACCTCGAACGACAGCTACCTCCACATGGTGGTGAACGAGTTCGGCCTGGTCTCGACGCGCGACCAGGTGCGGAGCGAGCTGGCGTGGCTCGCCGAGCAGGGCTTCGTGAAGCTGAAGCAGGTGTCCAGCGCGACCGTCGTGACGCTCACCGAGGCCGGCGGCGAGGTGGCGGCGGGCCGTCGCAGCGATCCCGGCGTCGCCAAGCCGTCACCGCGCGGCTGACATGGCCCCACGCAGCTCGATCGAGATGGATCCGCGCCTGAAGGAGGCGGCCGACGAGGCGATCCGGCGTGGCGGCACGATCGACGAAATCCTCGAGGCCCTGCAGGCGATCGGCGGCGATGTCTCCCGATCGGCGGTCGGCCGCTACACCTACAAGACGCGCGCGAACATGGCGAAGCTCAAGGAAACCCGCGAGATCGCCAAGGTGTGGGCCGACAAGCTCGAGAACGAGCCGGATGGCGACGTCGGCCAGCTTGTCGCGCAAGTGCTCCACATGGTCGCGTTCTGGCAGGCGCAGCAGATGGCCGATGCCGACCCGACCGACAAGGAAGGCCCCGGCCCACGCGAGGTCATGTTCCTGGCGGGAGCCCTGAAGGACATCGCCTCGGCGCAGAAGATCAACGCCGACCGCGTGCTGAAGATCAGGAAGGAGACGGCGACCAAGGCGGCCGATGAGGCCGCGAAGGTCGCGAAGTCGGCCGGCATGACGGCCGACACCGTGGCGAAGCTGCGAGCCGCCGTTCTCGGCACGGCCGCCTGACATGGCGCGGCGGCCCTCTTCGAAAGCGGTTCGAACCGCTGTCCAGCCGATCTCGCTGCCGCCGGAGGATGCTGCCCGCCAGCGCGACATGATTGCAGCGCCGATCGTGGCCGTGATGCCGTTCGATGTCCCGGATGCGCCGTCACAGGACGACGGCTTGCCGATCCTGCTGGGCTACCAGGGCCGCTGGGTCGCCGACACGGCCGACGTGAAGGTCGCGGAGAAGAGCCGCCGCATCGGCCTCACCTGGGCCGAGGCGTTCGACGACGTGATGATCGCGGGCGCCGAGAAGTCGGCCGGCGGCATGAACTGCTTCTACATCGGCTACAATTTCGAGATGGCGCGCGAGTTCATCGCCGCCTGCGCCATGTGGGCGAAGCACCTGCAGCAGGCCGTCATGGCCGCCGCCTCGGGCGAGTTCCTGTTCCCCGACATCGGCCTCGATGGCGAGACGCGCGAGATCAAGGCGTTCCGCATCACCTTCGCCTCGGGCTACTCCATCATCGCCCTGCCGAGCCGTCCGCGCTCGCTGCGCGGCATGCAGGGCGTCGTGATCCTGGACGAGGCCGCGTTCCACGACGACCTGCCTGGGATGATAAAGGCGGCCATGGCGCTCCTGATGTGGGGCGGCAAGGTGCGCATCATCTCGACGCACTTCGGCACAGCCAACGCCTTCAACGAGCTGGTGCAGGACATCAGGGGCGGCCGCAAGCCCTACGCGCTGCACACGATCACGCTCGACGATGCGCTGAAGGACGGCCTGTTCAAGCGCATCTGCACGTCCAAGGGCGAGGCGTGGACGAAGGCCGGGCAGGCCAAGTGGCGCGAGGCGCTGATCGCCAACTATGCGCCGAACGACCCGGAGGAGCTGTTCTGCATCCCGTCGGAAGGCGGCGGCGCCTACTTCACGCTGGCGGCGCTCGAGCAGGCGGCCCGTGAGGGCGTGCCGATCGTGCGCTGGCGGGCGGAGGATGCCTTCGCTCGGCTGTCGGACGAGGCACGCCGATCGGCGGCCCTGCTGTGGAGCTCCGTCGACCTCTCGCTGGCGCTGAAGGCGCTGGCACCGGACGATCCGAGCGCGATCGGCGTCGACTTCGCGCGGTCGGGCGACCTGACCGTCCTGTGGGTCTTCCAGACGGCGCGCAACAACCGGCGACGCACCGGCCTCGTGGTCGAGCTGCGCAACGTGCCCTTCACCGAGCAGGAGACGGTGGCCGCGGCGCTGGCGCAAGGCGTGCCGCGCTTCCAGGCGATGAAGCTCGACGCCACCGGCAACGGCGCCTATCTCGCCGAGCGCATGCAACAGCGGTTCGGCGTCGCGCGCGTCGAGGCGGTGAAGCTGTCGGCCGACTGGTACATCGACAACTTCCCGCGCCTCAAGGCGGCGATCGACGACCGCACCGCCGACCTGCCGAACGATCGCGACATCATGGGCGACTTCCGCCTGGTCAAGCTGGTGAACGGCGTGCCGCGCGTGCCCGAGGGCGACCGCAATCCCGATCGCGGCGAGAAGCGCGGCCAGCGCCACGGCGACAGCGCCATCGCCGCCGTGCTGGCCTATGCCGCCTCGCGCGCCGAGCCGTTCACGACCGAGGGCTACGAGGCGGTGCGCGGCAGCGCCGGCGACGTCTACGAGCCGCCGGCGCAGGGCGGGCGCTCGCGGATGCGCATGCGCGCCGACGATCTCGACGACGACGACGAAGACCGCGCCGCCGACCGGCGCGCGACGTGGTGAGGTGACATGGCTCCGAGGATCATCCATCGCGACCATCGCGGCGAGCTGGTCGATCTCGCGCGGCTCACCGAGGAGGAGGGCGGGCCGACCGTCACCGGCGTGCGCCAACCGATGCCGGAGCATCCGTCGTGGGGCCTGTCGCCCGACGGGCTGGCCGCCATCCTGCGCGACAGCGAGGGCACCGACCCGTCGCGCTACTACGCGCTGCTGGCCGACGTCGCCGAGCGCGAGTGGCACTATCGCGGCGTGCTCTCGCAGCGCCGGGCGGCGCTGGCGCAATTGCCGATCACCGTCGACCCGTATTCAGACAAGGCGGCGCACGTCGACCAGGCCGACTTCATCCGCCGCATCGTGCAGATGCCGGACTTCACGCACGCCCGCTTCGAGCTGGGCGACGCACTCGACAAGGGCATGGCGTTCGGCGAGCTGATCTGGGACACGAGCGCCAGCCAGTGGATGCCGAAGGCGATCAAGCGCCGCGAGCCGGGCTTCTTCCGCTACGACCGCAGCGACCTCGAGACGCCGTTGCTGCTCGACGAGCAGGGCCAGCCGCAGCCGCTGAAGCCGTTCGGCTGGATCGTGCACCGCGCGCGGCTCAATTCGGGCATCCCGATCCGCGACGGGCTCGGCCGCGCCGCCGTGTGGGCGTGGATGTTCAAGAACTTCTCGATCAAGAGCTGGCAGATCTTCCTCGACCGCTACGGGCTGCCGATCCGGGTCGGCAAGTTCCCGATGGGCGCCACGCGGACCGAGAAGTCGCAGCTCCTGGCGGCGTTGCGCAACATCGGCCGCGACGCGGCCGCGATCGTGCCCGAGGGCATGACGATCGAGTTCACCGCGGCCGACGGCGGCCAGGGCGGCGGGGCGGCGTTCAAGGAGAACGCGATTTATTTCGACGAGCAGCTTTCCAAGCTCGTGCTCGGCCAGACCGGCACGACGGACGCCAGCAAGGGCGGCTATGCGGTCGGCCGCGTGCACGAGGGCGTGCGCGACGCGATCGCGCTCTACGACGGGCTGATGCTGTCGATGACGCTGAACCGCGACCTGGTGCGGCCGGCGATCGACCTCAATCACGGCCCGCAGGACGGCTATCCGCAGATCAAGATCGGGCTCGGCGAGCAGAAGAACGTCGAGCTGCTGCTGAAGTCGATCCCGGAGTTCGTGCGGCTCGGCCTGCCGGTCGAAGCCAGCCAGGTCTATCCGCTGCTCGGGCTCACCGAGCCCGCCAAGGGTCGCGACGTCGTGCTGCTGAAGCCGCCGGCGCGTCCAGAGCCGGGCGAAGAACCCGGCGGGCCGCCGTCGCCGGAGGAGGAGCCTCGGGCTGTCGCTCCTGACGACGGCGGCGGCGGTCCATCCGCCCGCGCCCCTGGCCGAAGGGCGAAGCTCAGCGCCGAGCCGGCCCCTCCGGCGGCGCCCGACGCGATCGACAGGCTGGCCGACGAGCTGGGCGACGTCGCGCTGATCGAGGACATGCGGCGCGCGATCGAGGCGGCGATCGACGAGAGCACGTCGCTGGAGGAGCTGCTGGCGCGGCTGGAGGGCATGGCCCGGCAGCCGGCCGGGCAGAAGCTGGTGGAGACGCTGGCGCGCGCGATGTTCAACGCGCGGCTGGCGGGCGAGCTGGGCGCGCCGCTGCGGGACCGGTAGATGGCCGTCGCCGTCGAGTTCAAGGCCCTGCCGCCGGAAGAGGCCATCGCCTTCTTCCGGCAGAAGGGCTACCGCACCAGCTTCAGCTACCTCGACATGATGCACCGCGCCCACAGCGAGGCATTCACGGTGGCGGGCGTGGCTCGGCTCGACGTGCTGGAGGACATCAGGGCGGCCGTCGCCGAGGGCCTGGAGAAGGGCACGACGCTCGCCGACTTCCGGAAGGAGATGAAGCGGCGGCTGTCGGCCAAAGGGTGGTGGGAGCCGAAGGAGGTCAGCGACGACGCCACCGGCGAGGTCAAGACGGTCGATCTCACGACGTCGAAGCGGCTTCGAACGATCTTCAACACCAACATGCGGACGGCTTACGCCGCCGGGCAGTGGACGCGCATCCAGCGCACCAAGGAGGCGCTGCCGTACCTGGTCTATCGGGCAACAGACAAGGGCGAGCGGAACCGGCCGCTGCATCGCAAGTGGGGCGGCCTCGACGGCGGACTGCCGGTGTGCCTGCCGGTCGACCATCCGTGGTGGAAGACGCACTTCCCGCCCTCCGACTGGAATTGCGGCTGCCACGTGCTTCAGATGACCGAGGGCATGCTGAAGCGGCGCGGCTGGAAGGTGTGGGACGAGCCGCCCGACGACGGGCCGCCGCGCATCTTCGTCAACCGGCGCACCGGCGAGCGCAGCCAGGTGCCGGCCGGCGTCGATCCGAGCTTCGCCTACAATCCCGGCGATGGCGCCTATTTCCCCGATCCCGCGCGATACAAGGGCGCGGCGTTCGGCGAGGAGGCGGCGCGGCTCGCCGTGCAGTCGCAGAACTTCGACGACCTGGTCGGGGCGCGCATCAAGGGCGCGGCGCCGGTCGGCTGGGTGGACGACGCGATCGCCGAAGCGCTGGACGTGACGGTGCGGCGGGTCGACCTGTCGAGCGACACGATGGCGAAGCAGGCGGCGCGGCACCCGGAGATCACGCTCGAGGAGTATCGGCAGTTGCCCGAGCTGTTCCGCGCCGGCCTGGTGGTGAAGGACGAGGAGCCGGGCGTGATCCAGCTCTTCGGGCTGCTGCGCGATGCCCGCGGCACGCCACGCGTCTATCGCGCGACGGTGAAGCGGACGGGCTCGGGCGAGGCGCTGTTCATGACGACGTTCCACCGCGTCCGCGGACGCCAGCTCGAGGTGGCCCGGGAGCTGCCGGTCGTTCGCGCGGGGGTGGTGGAGTGAGGGGCGGACAGTGGGGCCTGCAGATCCCCCCACAAATCGGTCAAGCCGTTGCCGGCCAGCCTACCGGATGCAGGGCTCGTCGCCGGTATCGCATCCGCCGCCCCGAATGTAAGGCCGGCGAGTCCGCCCTTCAACCGCCACGGTCGGCCGGCAGGGTGTCGGCATGCGCCTCGCAGCCCTTGCCCTGGTCGCCGCCTTGGTGCCGGCCGCTGCCGTCGCCCAGGACGCCGGGCCGCTCGTCCGGGTGGTCGACGGCGACACGTTCGACGTGCTCCTCGAAGGGGTTTCGACCCGCGTTCGACTGGACCGCGCCGACACGCCCGAGACCGGGTCGCGGGCGCGCTGCCGGCGGGAGGCGAAGCTGGGCGCCGAGGCGGCCGATTGGGTGCGCGCCCAGGTCGCCAGCCGGGAGGTCGCCGTGTTCCCGACCGGGCAGCGCGACCACTACCGGCGGCAGATCGCCCGGGTCACCATCGACGGGGTCGATTTGGGTGATTTGCTGCGCTGGAACGGGCTCGCCGAGGCCTACCCGCTGGGCTACCGGCCAGACTGGTGCGGCGAGCGGAAATCGCCGGCGGGACGGGCACTTTAGGGCTCTCGCGCCCGCTTCTGTGTCAACTGTGCTTCTGTGTCGGGCCACGGCGGCACTTCGGGGCGGTCGGCGTGGCGGCGACGGCCGGCTAAGTCCTTGTTTCGAACGGCTTGTCGGCGAAATGGGCCGATCAGGGCCTCCGGGGCCGAACTGTGCCGCCTGGGCGCCGATCGGCCGGGTGCCGCCACACTTAATGAGTCGGCCGCCGGCTGCCCGCGGGCCGCATCGAGGCGCCGAAAAGCCCGGCTGGCCGCATTTTCATCCCGCTTTCGTCCCGGTTTCGGCCCGCCATGTCCCGCCTCCCGGTGCCGCCAAACCCTCTGTTTCCCTACACTTCCGCGTCGCGGACCGGGGTAGAAAAGACCATGCGCCTGGCCCTGTTCGAACCCGACATCCCCCAGAATCTCGGCGCCTTCATCCGCCTGTCGGCTGGGTTGGGCGTCCCTTTGGACGTGATCGAGCCGTGCGGCTTCCCGGTCGACGACAAGCGTATCCGCCGGGCCGCCATGGACTATTACGACCTGGCGACCGTCGTCCGGCACGCCTCGTGGGCGGCCTTCCGCCGGGACCGGCCCCCGGGACGGCTCGTCCTGCTGAGCACGGCCGGGGCGATCCGACTGCCGGAGGCACGGTTCCGTCCAGAAGACGTCCTGCTGCTGGGCCGCGAGAGCGCCGGCGTCCCACCCGAAGTCCGGGCGGCGACCGATCTTGCGGTGCGCGTGCCGCTGCAATCCGGCGCACGGTCGCTCAATGTCGCGCTGGCGGCGGCGATGGTATTGAGCGAGGCCTTTCGCCAGACCTCGGGATTCGAAACCCTCGCATGACAACCAAGCCCGCCCGCACCGCCACCGGCCCCGACGGACCCTCCAGGCTGCCCGACGAGGCGACGATCACCCGCCGCAAACAGGAGGCGCGGACCTGGTTTGAAGGCCTGCGCGACCGCATCTGCGCGGCGTTCGAAAGGATCGAGGACGAGCTGCGGGGCACGCACTGCGACAAGCCGGCCGGACGCTTCGAGCGCAAGACCTGGCTGCGCGACAAGGGTCCGAACGGCGAGGACTGCGGCGGCGGCACGATGGCGCTGATGCGCGGCCGCGTCTTCGAGAAGGTGGGCGTCAACGTCTCGACCGTGTTCGGCGAGTTCAGCCCCGAGTTCCGCAGCCAGATTCCCGGCGCCGCCGAAGATCCGCGCTTCTTCGCCTCGGGCATCTCCCTGGTCGCGCACATGCAATCGCCCAGGGTGCCGGCGGTGCACATGAACACCCGCTACATCGTGACGACGCGCGCCTGGTTCGGCGGCGGCGCCGATCTCACGCCGATGGCGCCGCACGAGCCGGACACGAAGGATTTCCATGCCGCGCTGCGCACCGCCTGCGACGCGCACGATGCCGCCTATTATCCGCGCTTCAAGGAATGGTGCGACGAGTACTTCTTCCTGCCGCATCGCGGCGAGCCGCGCGGCGCGGGTGGCATCTTCTACGACTATCTCGACAGTGGCGACCATGCGCGCGACTTCGCCTTCACGCGCGCCGTCGGCGAGGCCTTCCTCGACGTCTATCCGCAACTCGTGCGCCGCCACATGAACGAGCCATGGACGCCGGCCGAGCGCGACCACCAACTCGTGCGCCGCGGCCGCTACGCCGAGTTCAACCTGCTGCACGACCGCGGCACCCGCTTCGGGCTGATGACCGGCGGCAACGTCGAGGCGATCCTGATGTCGCTGCCGCCCGAGGTGCGTTGGCCCTAACGGCGTGCGAATGCGGCGCCGGCCAGCAGGGGCGCGGCGAACAGGGCGAGCACCAGCAGCGGATACGGCGCACCCCACCACACGCCGAAACGGTCGAGGAAGGCGCCGGCGTCGGCCTCATAGACGAGCCGCGCGTGGAGGAACCCGACCAGCACCGTCGAGGTGGGCCACAGCAGCGCCGCTACGAGTGCCGCCTCGAACCAGCGCGGTCCCACCGTGCGGCGGGCATGGATGATCGCCAACAGCACGACGTATGGAATCGGCACCAGGGCCTTGTACCATTCGACCGCGCGTACCGAGAGCGAGGCGGCGATCCAGGTGTCGCCGACCGTGTCGTTCAGCAGCACGAGGACGGCGATGGCGATCCACAGCGCGAAGGCGAGGCCCGGCCGGATCATGCAGCGTGCGCGAGCCGTTCGAGCTCGGCAAGACAGGCGGAACGATCGGCCGAGAAATCGCCGTCGATCCACCAGCGCTCGACCTGGTCGATCAGCACGCCGACCCTGGGGCCGGGTTTCAGGCCGAGCTTGAGGGCATCGCCACCGCTCACGGGCAGCTCCGGAGGCGTCCAGCCGCGCGCCATCGCGAGCGCCGCGCGCCAGTCTCCCGGCGTCTTCGTCGCCAGCAGCAGGCGATCGGCGTAGAGACCGCCGCCGAGCCGATAGATCTGCGCGCGCCACGCCCTGACGCCACCCACGACGTCGATCGCGGGCTCCCGCGCCAGCATCACTTCGAGCCTGAGGGACTCCTGCGTCGACAGTCGAAGCCGCTTGCCGATGGCCGTCGCGTCGCTGCCCTCCGCCAGAATGGCGGCGAGCCGGCGCAGCGCATCGGGCCTGTCCTCGCGCGAGACGAGCTCGCGCAGGCGGGCCGCGCCGCCGCACTCGGGCAGCCAGTGGTCGAGAATGGCCGCCTCGACCATCGCGGCGACGGTATCGGGCGAGGCCGGCGCCTCGAGCAGGCGCAACAACTCCTTGCGCACGCGTTCGCCCGAGAGGCTGCGCAGGCTGCCGGCGTTGCGGCGGCAGGCGTCGAAGCTCTGGGCGTCGAAGGGCGGCCGGCCGTACCAGGCATGGAATCGGAAGAACCGCAGCACGCGTAGCCGGTCCTCGGCGATGCGCGTGTCGGCGTCGCCGATGAAGCGCACGCGCGCCTCGGCTAGATCGCGGCGGCCGTCGAACGGATCGTAGAGCGTACCGTCGAGGTCGGCGTAGAGGGCATTGAAGGTGAAATCACGACGGCTCGCGTCTTCCAGCCAGTCATCGGTGAAGGCCACGACCGCGCGGCGTCCATCGGTCTCGACGTCGCGACGCAGCGTCGTGAGCTCGAACGGCCGGCCGGCGACGATCGCCGTCACCGTGCCGTGCTTCAACCCGGTGGGCACGAGCTTGAGGGCTGCCGCCTCGAGGGCACGCATCACCGTCTCGGGCGGCTGGTCGACGGCAATGTCGAAGTCCTCGACGGGCTGGCGCAGCACCGCGTTGCGCACGCAACCGCCGACGAAGCGCGCGACGATGCCGGCGCGGCCCAGCGCATCGAACAGTGCATCCACCGCCGGGTCGTCCGCCCAGGGGCGCACATCGAGACGGGCTGCGGGCTTCATGACGCGAAAAGCCCGCCGTAGCCCTGGTTCTGGGTGAAGAACATCACGATGAAGCCCACGATCGCACAGGCGAAGCCTGCGATGCCAAGCCAGGTCAGGGGCAGGTCCTGCCATTCCGGCAGCGTGCCGGCGACCTTGCGCTCCTGTTTGATCTTCACCGCCCACGCCCAGAGGAAGAAGGCGGCCGTGGGCGCCATCACGAGGGCGAGGATCAAGAGAACGATGCGCATAACGGCTCCCGGCCCGCGTCAGCCGCCGGCGGTCAGGACGAAGTGCAAGTTCTTCAGCATACCGGCGGTCGCACCCCAGATGTAACGCTCGCCATAGGGCATGGCGTAGTAGCGCCGCTCCCTGCCCTGCCAGACGCGGCTGTCGATGCGGTGGTTCCGGGCATCGAGGAAATGCGCGAGCGGCACCTCGAAGACGTCGGCGACCTCGCGCGGATCTGCACGGGTCGTGAAGCCGGGCGTGACGATGCCTACAATGGGCGTGATCTCGTAACCGGTCCCCGTGCGGTAGCGGTCGACCGGACCGACGACCTCGACGAACTGGCGGTCCAGACCCACTTCTTCCTCGGTCTCGCGCAACGCCGTGGCGATCGCATCGGCGTCCTCGGCCTGCTGGCGACCGCCGGGGAAGGCAATCTGCCCGGCATGGCTCGGCATGTCGTCGGTACGTTGGGTGAGCAGGACGGTCATCTCGGGCTCGCGCCTGACGAGCGGCACCAGCACGGCGGCCGGCCGCCATGTCTCCGGCAGGGGCACGATGCCGCTCAGCGAGAAATCGCTGCCGAGGGGCGGCTGCGGGACGGGCAAACCCGATGCCAAACGCCTGCTGCGCTCGCCGATCCGCCGCACAATTTCGTCAACCGTCATGCCCTTGTTCCGGCCTCATTTCTGGGCTTCCCTCAACGATATTCCCCTGACACAGGAGCGCCCTGGTGGCCCCCGACACTTCCACTGCGACCGACGCCGACGTCCAAGCCGCCCTCGCCGACGTCGAGCGACTCGGCGGGCAACTCCGTGCCGCCCGCGCCGCCATCGGGAAGGTCATTTATGGCCAGCAGGACGTGATCGATCAAACGCTGGTTGCGCTTCTGTCTGGCGGCCACCTGCTGCTGATCGGCGTTCCCGGCCTCGCCAAGACCAAGTTGGTCGACACGCTGGGCGTCGTTCTCGGCATGGACGCCAAGCGCATCCAGTTCACGCCCGACCTGATGCCGGCCGACATCCTGGGCTCGGAAGTGCTCGAGGAGACCGACAGTGGCCGCCGCTCCTTCCGCTTCCTCCAGGGCCCGGTCTTCGCCCAGCTCCTGATGGCCGACGAGATCAACCGCGCCAGTCCGCGCACCCAATCGGCCCTGCTGCAGAGCATGCAGGAGAAGCACGTGACGGTGGCAGGCAAGCGTTACGACCTGCCGGCTCCCTTCCATGTCCTGGCGACCCAGAACCCGCTGGAGCAGGAAGGCACGTATCCGCTGCCAGAGGCGCAGCTCGACCGCTTCCTGCTGCAGATCGACGTCGGCTACCCCGACGAGGCGGCCGAACGCCAGATCATGATCGGCACTACCGGCGCCACCCTGCCGACGCCGGTGCAGGCGCTGACGCCGGCCGATCTGATGGCGGCCCAGGCGCTGGTGCGCCGGCTGCCGATCGGCGAGAGCGTGGTCGACGCCATCCTGAAGCTTGTGCGGGCAGGCCGACCCGAGCACAGCGACCTCGACGTCGTGCGCCAGCGGGTTGCCTGGGGTCCCGGTCCGCGCGCCAGCCAGGCCTTCATGCTGGCCTGCCGCGCCCGCGCCATCATCCAGGGCCGCCTGGCGCCGTCCGTCGACGACGTGGTGGCGCTGGCCGGTCCGATCCTGCGTCACCGCATGGCCGTGAACTTCTCGGCCCGCGCCGAAGGCGTGACCGTGGAATCCGTGATCGACCAGATGTGCGCCCGTCTCGCGTGACGCTGGCCTGGGCATTGCACCGCGGGAACCAATGACCGCACCCTCAACCCTTCACCGGTCCCTCGAGCTTGCCGGGACGCTGCCTGCCCTGATGGTGGCGGCGGACCGCGTGGCCGCGACCATCATCCAGGGCGTGCACGGCAGGCGTCGCGTCGGCCAGGGCGACGCGTTCTGGCAGTACCGGCCCTATCGCGACGGCGACAGTGCGAGCCAGATCGACTGGCGGCAAAGCGCGCGCAGCCGGCACCTGTTCGTGCGCGAGACCGAGTGGGAGGCTGCGGCCAGCGTCTGGCTATGGCGCGACGCCTCGCCGTCGATGCAGTACGCCTCGCTGCGCAACATGGATACCAAGGCCGTGCGCGCCGAGCTGATCACGCTCGCGCTTGCCAGCCTGCTGACCGATGCGGCCGAGCGCGTCGCCGTGCTGGGCACCGGCATGCGCCCCATTTCGGGTCGGATCGCCGTGCGCCGGATCGCCGAGACGTTGTTCGACGAGACGCGCGACACCGCGCGCACGCCGCCCAGCCTGCCGCCGCTGGTGCCGCTGCCCGCGCATGGCACCGTCGTGCTGGTCTCCGACTGGCTCGACCCGCTCGACAAGATCGAGCGCGTCATCCGCTACTACGCCAGTGTCGGCGTGCGCGGCCATCTCGTACAGGTCCTCGATCCGGCGGAAGAGGATCTGCCGTTCGACGGCCACGTGAAGTTCGAGGGCCTCGAAGCGGAAGGTCAGCACACGATCCGCCGCGTCGAGGGAGTTCGTACCGCCTACGGTGCGCGACTGGCGGCACAAAAGGAAGGGCTGCAGCGCCTGGCGCGGCCGGCCAACTGGACGGTCCATCTGCACCGCACCGACCGGCCGCCACAGACCGTGCTGCTTGCGCTCTATCTCGCCATGGCCGACCTGCGTCGGCTGAACGCGGCGTGACCGGATGCTGAGTCTCGGTGCGTTCGCCTTCGCCGCTCCAGGGATGCTCGCCCTGCTGCTGGCGCTGCCGGTCATCTACTGGCTGCTGAGGCTGATCCCGCCGCTGCCCAAGCTCGTGCGCTTCCCGGCCATCCGCCTGCTGATCGGACTCGAACCGCCCGAGCAGACGCCGATGAAGATGCCGTGGTGGCTCCTGCTGCTGCGCCTGCTGCTGGCCACCGCCTTGATCCTCGCGGTGGCGCGGCCGCTCCTCAATCCGCAGGCCGACCTGCCCGGACGCGGCCCGCTGCTGCTGGTGATCGACGACGGCTGGTCATCTGCACCCGGCTGGTCGACCCGCATCGCGCATGCCGAGCGCCTCATCCAGCGCGCCGAGCGGGCCAATCGCCCGGTTGTGCTGACCGGCACGGCGCCGGCCCCGCTCGACGCACCGGCCGCGCGGCGCGGCGCGATGCGTCCCGACGAGGCGCGCACGCTGCTGCGCGCGTTCCGTCCCAAGCCGTGGCCGACCGACCGCGCCGCGGCGGCGGCGGCGATCGACCAGATGCAGGTCGATTCCGGCGCCTATGCCGTCTGGCTGAGCGACGGACTCGAAGATGAGGGCGCGGCACGTCTCACCGAGCGTCTGCGCCGCTTCGACGGCCTGCAGGTGCTGCTGCCCGACCAGGCCACGACGCCGTTGCTGTTGCTGCCGCCCGCCGCTGAAGGGCGCGACCTCAAGGTGCGCGCCCTGCGCGCCCTGGCCGACGGCCCGCGCAAGGCCGCCGTGCAAGCCTCCGACGAACAGGGCCGCGTCGTCGCCCGCATCGACCTCAACTTCGCCGCGACGGCGACGCAAGGCGAAGGCGTGCTCGTGGCACCCGCCGAGCTGCGCAACCGCATGGCCCGCCTCGACATCGAAGCGCAGGGCGGCGCCGGCAGTGCGATCCTGCTCGACGAGCGTCATCGCCGCCGGCCCGTCGCCATCCTGGGCGAGCGCGCGACGGCCGGCGGTCAACCGCTCCTGCAGGAGGTCTACTTCCTCGAGCGCGCTCTGGATCCGTTCGTGAGCCTGAGCATCGGCGATCGTGAGACGATCCTGACGCGCAACACCGCCGTGCTGCTGATCCCCGACGGCGCCGCACCCTCGGCCAACGACCGCGAGGAAATCGCCAAGTGGATCGAGCGGGGCGGCGTGGCCGTCCGCTTTGCCGGTCCCAATCTGGCGGCCGGCGCCGACACGCTCGTGCCGACACCGCTGCGCCTGGGTGACCGGGCGCTGGGCGGCATCATGAGCTGGGGCCAGCCCAGCGCGCTTGCAGAGTTCCCACCCAACAGCCCCTTCCTCGGCATCGCGATCCCGAAGGACGTGCGCATCTCGCAACAGGTGCTGGCCGAACCAACGCCGGATCTCGCCGACAAGACCTGGGCGCGGCTGGCCGACGGCACGCCGCTAGTGACCGGCGAGAAGCGCGGCCAAGGCTACCTCGTGTTGATCCACACCACAGCCAACACGGGCTGGAGCAACATGGCGCTCTCCGGCCTGTTCGTGAACATGCTGCAGCGGCTGGTGACCTTGTCGCGCGGCGTCGCGGGCGACGGTGTCAACAAGGCCCTGAAGCCATGGCGCACGCTCGACGGCTTCGGGCGGCTCGGCGCGCCGCCGGCCGGCATCCAGATGCTGCCTGCAGATGCCGGCGAGACGTTCACGCCAAAGCCCACCTCGCCGCCCGGCCTCTACGGCGATGAGAACGCACAGGTCGCCTTCAACATCGGCGGCCGCATCGCGCCGCCCAAGCCGCTCGCCCTGCCCGGCGGCGTGGCCACCGACAGGCTCTCCGAAGGTGGCGAGACCGATCTCTCCAAGTGGTTCCTGCTGGCAGCGCTGCTGCTGCTGCTGGCCGACCTGCTGATCTCGCTGTGGTTGCGCGGCCTGCTGCCGCGCGCCGTGCGGCTCGGCCGCGCGGCACCGGCGACACTGCTGCTTGCCGCGGCCCTTGCCGGAGCCATCGTCGGCAGGCCCGATGCGCAGGCCCAGCAGCGCCCCGGTGCCGCGCCGGCCTCCGCCGAGCGGCCTGGTCCGCCGCCGCTCAGCGAGGAGCAGGCGCTGAAGGGTTCGCTCGATCTGCGGCTCGCCTACATCGTCACCGGCGACAAGGAGGTCGACGACATCAGCAAGGCGGGCCTCGAGGGCCTGAGCGAGATCCTGCGCAACCGCACGTCGGTCGAGCCGGCCGATCCGGTCGGCCTCGATCTCGAGCGCGACGAGCCGCGTCTCTATCCGCTGATCTACTGGCCCGTGACGTCGACGCAGCCCGCGCTGTCGCCGCGCGCTCAGGCCGCCCTCGATCGCTACCTGCGGACAGGCGGGATCATCTTCATCGACACGCGCGACCAGCACATGACCTTCGACCGCCCGGCCGGCGGCAACCCCGACCTCAAGCGCCTGCTGGCGGGCGTCGAGACGCCGCCGCTGGTCACGATGCCGCCCGACCACGTGCTGACCAAGGCGTTCTACCTGCTCTCCGACGTGCCCGGCCGCTGGCAGGGCGGCAAGCTCTGGATCGAGGCGGGCGGCGGGCGCGTCAACGACGGCGTCACGACGATCGTGATCGGTTCCAACGACTATGCCGGCGCCTGGGCAGTGGACCCGCGCGGCCGCGGCGTGATGCCCGTCTCCCCCGGCGGCGAAACCCAGCGCGAGATGGCCTTCCGTTTCGGCGTGAACCTCGTGATGCATGCGCTGACCGGCAACTACAAGGACGACCAGGTACACCTGCAGGACATCATGCAAAGGTTGCGGCGATGAACATGACGTCCGCCGTTTCCGTCGCCTTCGATCCGCTGCTGCCGTGGGCGGTCCTGGCCGCCCTCGGCGCGGTCGGATTGGTGCTTGTGCTGCTCGGTCTGCGCGCCCGCGCCCGCGGCACGTCCTGGCGACTGGGTTCGCTGATCGTCGTGCTGGCGGCGTTGGCCAATCCCTCGCTGATCGAGGAGCAGCGCAAGCCCATCGCCGACGTGGCGCTGGTCGTGGTCGATGACAGCGACTCGATGGCGATCGGCGAGCGCCGCCAGCAGGTCCAGGCCGCCCGCGAGGCGCTGAAGCGCAAGCTCGGCCAGCAGGACGGACTCGAGGTACGCGAAGCCGTGCTGCCGCCCTCGCAGATCCAGCTCGGCAGCGACCGGCCGGGCGGCACGCGCCTGATCGACACGATGCGCTCGGCGCTGGTCGAGATCCCGCCGGAACGGCTGGCCGGCGTCGTGCTGCTGACCGACGGTCAGGTCCACGACGTGCCGGGCGGCGTCCCGGCCGAACTCGGCGGCGCACCCCTGCATGCCCTGATCGCCGGCAAGAAGAACGAGCGCGACCGCCTGATCGTGCTGGAACAGTCGCCGCGCTTCGGCGTCGTCGGACGCGAGGTGACCGCCAAGTTCCGCATCGACGATCCCGCAGGCGGCACGGCGCCGGTCACGCTCTCGGTCGGCGGCGAGGTGATGCGCCGGCTCGACGTGCCGGTCGGTCGCTCGGTCGAGCTGCCGATCGTCGTCGGCAACCCCGGCGCCAATGTCGTCGAACTCGAGGTCGGCCCCGGCCCGAACGAGCTGACACTCGACAACAACCGCGCGCTCTTCACCATCAACGGCGTGCGCGACCGGCTGCGCGTGCTGCTGGTGTCCGGCGAGCCCTACCAGGGCGAGCGGGCGTGGCGGAATCTCCTGAAGAGCGACCCTGCGGTCGACCTGGTGCATTTCACCATCCTGCGCACGCCGCAGAAGGACGATTTCACGCCGGTGCGCGAGCTGTCGCTGATCGTCTTCCCGATGCGCGAACTGTTCGAGCAGAAGCTGAAGGAATTCGACCTGATCATCTTCGACCGCTACGAGTCGGGGAACCTGATCACGCGCGACTATTTCCGCAACATCGCCGAATACGTGAAAGGCGGCGGCGCGCTGCTCGTCTCGGTCGGTCCGGTGTTCGCCACGCAGCGCTCCCTCTATCGCACGCCGCTCGGCGCGGTGCTGCCGGCTGCGCCGCTCGGCGACGTGCTGGAGACGCCGTTCAAACCCAGGGTCACCGAGATCGGCCAGCGCCATCCAGTGACCGCGAACCTGCCGCAGGCCGGCACGCCGGCCGGCGATCCCGAATGGGGGCGCTGGTTCCGCCTGGTCACGTCGCGCACCGAGCGCGGCAACGCCGTGCTGGCCGGCGCCGAGGAGCGGCCGCTGGTCGTGCTCGACCGCATCGGCGAGGGCCGCGTGGCGCAGCTCCTGTCCGATCATCTGTGGCTGTGGAATCGCGGCATCGACGGGGGTGGCCCCCAGCCTGAGCTGGTGCGTCGCGTCGCGCACTGGCTGATGAAGGAGCCGGACCTCGAGGAGGAAGCGTTGCGCGCCACCTCGGTCGGCGGCCGCATCGAAGTCACGCGCCGCACGCTCTCCGCCACCTTTCCGCCGGTCACCATGAGCTCGCCGGGCGGCACCACGCGCTCTCTGGAGCTGCGCCAGACCGCACCCGGCCTCGGCCTCGCCGTGGTCGAAGTCGACAAGCCCGGCCTCTACCGCTTCGACGACGGCACACTGCGCGCCGTCGCCGCCGTGGGCAGCCCCGATCCGCTGGAATTCTCCGACGTCCGCGCAACCGACACCAAGCTGAAGCCGCTCGTGGAAGCGACCAACGGTGGCCTGATGTGGCTGTCCGATCAGGCCGAGCCGGACATCCGGGCGGTGCGGCCCGGTCGTGCCGCTGGCGGGTCGGACTGGATCGGGCTGCGCCGCAACGAGGGCTACACGGTCGCCGGCATCAACCAACTCCCGCTCCTGCCCGGCATCCTGGTGGCGCTCGCCTTCCTGCTGGCGATCGCCAGCGCCTGGTGGCGCGAAGGCCGGTAAGCGACGATCGGCCCGGCCGTGGATTGACCGAAACGATCCTGCAAACTAGATGTGGCACATCGACGGTCCTCCTTAACCGGAGGTGAAAAGGGAACGCCGTGCTGCCCGGTTGGGCCAATCGGCGGCTGTACCCGCAGCTGTATGCGGCGAGCGACTGCCCAAGAGTCACTGGACCCCGAAGTTCGAGTAGGGAGGTCTGGGAAGACGGGCAGGAGCCGGGACCCGCAAGCCAGAAGACCTGCCGGCGATAGCGTCGCTCTTCCGATGGACGGGACGATCCAGCGGGACGGTCAACCGAGCGGTGACGCGCCGAGTGCGAACCGTTTGGGATATCGTCCAATGACGTCAGTTCATGCCAACCCGCGAGCGTCCAAATCCAATCGAGGCCGGGCCGACCGGCTCGGCCGCCACGTTCTTGGCCTTCTGTTCCTCTTGCTCGTGGGCCTCGCAGCCATCCCGTCGGCCCGGGCCGCCGGCGGCGCACACGTCGTCGAGGATTCCGAGGTGCTCGACCCCGGGCTCTGCCAGGTCGATTTCTGGGTGACGCGGTTCGACCCGGGCGGCGGCTACGGCAACGCCACGCCGACCTGCACGCTGAAGAGCCTGCCCCGCCTCGAATGGGGTGCGCAGTTCCAGCACTACTGGTTCAACGAAACCGAGACGACCGACCAGCTCCTCGGCCCCAACCTCAAGCTGAACCTCGTCCCCGAGGAGCGCGGCGTCGGCGTCGGCGTCTACTTCAACTCCGGCGTCAACCTGCGCACCGGCGATCTCGAGGTCGCCACGCTTCTGCTGCCGGTGTCGATCCCGATCGACGACAAGGTCCGCATCAACCTCAACGGAGGATGGAGCTACCTCAGGGTCGCCGAGCAGCAGAACTCGTTCTTCTGGGGCGCCCAGATCGAAGCCAAGGTCGGCTGGGAAGTGTCGCTGATGCTGGAGGCGTTCGGCCGTTCGCAGGGCACGAACGCCGCCCAGATGGGCATCCGCTGGCGGCCCAACGACGGCAACATCGACTTCGACCTCCTGGCCGGCAGCTTTTTCGACGAGATCAACCCCCGCTTCTTCACCTTCGGCGTCACGGTCCGATTCTAGAGGGCGGCCTGCCGTTACCAATCCGAAACTTGATCGGGCCCGGTGGCGGGCCATTTTGGGAGCCCAAGAGGTATCCCATGATCGAACTCAGACCCTTCGAGAAGCTCGGCAAGTCGGACCACGGCTGGCTCAATGCCAATTTCCACTTCAGCTTCGCCGAATACCGCGACCCGGCGCGCGTCCATTGGGGCGCGTTGCGCGTGTGGAACAACGACCGCATCGCGCCGCAGTCGGGATTCCCGCCGCACCCGCATCGCGACATGGAGATCGTGACCTACGTGATCCGCGGCGCGATCACCCATCAGGATCATCTCGGCAATCAGGGCCGCACCGAAGCCGGCCAGATCCAGGTGATGAGCGCGGGCAAGGGCATCCAGCACGCCGAGTACAACATGGAGAAGGCCGAGACCGAGCTGTTCCAGATCTGGATCATGCCCAACAAGCAGGGCGTGCCGGCGCGCTGGGAGACGGTCCAGTTCCCGGCCGATGCTCGCGACGGCAAGCTGGTGCCGCTCGCATCGGGCCGCGGCGACGAAGGAGCGATCCCGCTCTATGCCGACGGCTCGCTGCTGGCCGGCACGCTCAGGGCCGGACAGACGATCCGCCAGAAGCTCGGCGGCAAGCCCGCCTACCTCGTGCCGGCCAAGGGCAGGATCGAGGTGCGCGGCAAAGACGGAAAGCCCGTGACCGCCAAGGCGCGCGACGGCGTGGCCGTGGTCGACCAGGACGAGATCGAGCTCACCGCGCTCGAGGATGCCGAGATTGTGCTGGTCGAAACCGACAGGCTGAACTGACCTGTCGTCTGATTGACGCTGTGGACCGGGCGGGCTTTGATCCCGCCCGGTTTTCGTTTGGGAGAGACGCATGGCCTACAGGGGCTTCGATCTGACGGGCAAGGTGGCGCTGGTGACCGGCGGCAACGGCGGCATCGGCCTCGGCATGGCCGACGCGATGGCCGAGGCGGGCGCGGGCGTCTGCATCTGGGGCACCAATCCGAAGAAGAACGAGGCGGCGGTCGCCCAGCTCAAGAAGCATGGCGGCAAGGTCCATGCCCAGCTCGTCGATGTCGGCGACGAGAAGCAGGTGCAGGACGCCTTCGCCGAGACCTTGAAGGTCATGGGCCATGTCGACAACTGCGTCGCCAACGCCGGTGTCTCGGGTCGCGGCAAGGGGTCGATCCTCGAGATGGACTACGAGGAATGGCGCCGCGTCCTGCGCGTCAACCTCGACGGCGTGTTCTTCACCTTCCGGGCGGCCGCCAAGCACATGGTCGAGCGCGGCAAGGGTGGCTCGCTGGTCGCGATGGCCAGCACGGCGGCGATCGAGGGCGCCGCCCGCTCCAGCCACTATGGCGCCAGCAAGGGCGGCGTCACGGCCATGGTCAGGGCGCTCGCCGTCGAGCTCGCCCGCTACAGGATCACGGTGAATTCCATCCTGCCAGGCTGGATCGAGACCGAGATGACGGCCAACGCCGTGGCCAACCCGAAATTCGCCGGCAGCGTTCTGCCGCGCATCCCCGAGCGTCGCTGGGGCACCGGCGCCGATTTCGGCCCGATCGCGGTGTACCTCGCGAGCGACGCCACCGCCTACACGACGGGGCGCGACTTCGTCATCGATGGCGGCTATACGTTGTTCTAGCCCGTCGCCACTCCCGCATCAGACCCAGGGGATCTCAAATGATGAATCGGTTTGCCGTCTGCCTCGCCGCCCTCGTCGCATTCGGCGCCCTGCCGGCCGTCGCGCAGCAGCAGCCCAAGGCGGCCAAGCCCGCGGCGGCGGCCCCGGCCGAGGAAGACCGCTATATCGGCTACTACTATCCCAAGCCGGGCACGGTCGAGAACTACACCTCGACGATGCAGACCATCGCCGGCACCGAGCGGCCGCAGCGCGTGCAGTTCGCCACCGTGGTCTCGCAGGGCACGATCCAGTCGGCCTACCGCGTGCCATACGCGGTGTTCGTCAAGGGCGACAAGGCCGACAAGATGATCATCGTCGGCCTGCAGCCGGGCGAGGTGGGCACGGTCTATCGCGCCCGTGCGATCCTCGCCAACATGACGACCATGTCGCGCCTCTCGCCGTTCTTCCAGGAGCGCACGATCGCGGAAGACGCGAATTTCTTCGACCTGCTGAAGCTGCTCGGCTTCAGGCAGCTCACGATCACCGATGGCGACAAGTTCGCCCACCAAGTGAACATCAAGTAGGCGCGCGTAAGCGCGCCGCCCGTCGCTCCCCCAGTAGAGCGACTAAATTGCGTTCATGCCGCCGTCGATCACCAGCTCGCCGCCGGTCATGAAGCGGGACTCGTCCGAGATCAGGTAGAGCACGCCCCAGGCAATGTCCTGCGGCGTGCCGAACTCGCCGATCGGCACACGCTGGCGTGTACGTTCGCGTGCCTTCTCGCTCGGCAGGATGCTCTCGCCCATCGGCGTCAGGATGATACCGGGGTGAATGGAGTTGCAGCGCACCTTGTAGCCCTTGCGCGCGCAATCGATCGCCACGGTCTTGGTGAACTGGCGGACCGCACCCTTGCTCGCGCCATAGGCGGAGAGGTCGGGCGTACCGAGGAAAGCAGCCAGCGACGAGAGGTTGACGATCGAGCCGCCGCCCGAGGACCTGATCGCCGGCACACTGTACTTGCAGCCGAGGAAGACGCCTTCGACGTTGATCGAGAGAATGCGTCGCCATTGCTCGAGGCTCTCGCTCTCGAAGGTCGACGGGAACGGGCCCGAGATTCCGGCATTGTTGACCAGGCCGTCGAGCCTGCCCTCGCGCGCCAAGATGCCGTCGATGACCCTCTTCCAGTCGGCTTCCTTCGACGTGTCCTGCTCCTCGAACCGCGCCCGCCCGCCGATCTGCTGCACCGTCTCGAGCCCGCCCGGCCGATTGACGTCGGTGACGATGACGGTGGCGCCCTCGGACGCCAGCAACTGCGCCGTGGCGCGGCCGATGCCCGAGCCCGCGCCCGTCACGAGGACGACCTTGTCTGCAACCCGGCTCATGGCTTCCTTCCCTTGATCTTCTTGTCGCGAAGCTAGAAGCGCGGCAGGGTCGCCACAAGCGGGGAGGAACGCATGGCTCGCACACTGGAATTCTACTTCGACTACGGCAGTCCCTACAGCTACCTGGCCGACACGCAGGTCGAGGCGATCGCCAAACGGGCCGGCGCCACTCTGGTCCGCAAGCCGATGCTGCTCGGCGGCGTGTTCAAGGCGACGGGCAACGCCTCGCCGATGACGGTGGCGCTGAAGTCGCAATGGACCGCCTTCGACATGCCGATGTGGGCCAGGCACTATGGCGTGCCGTTCCAGCGCAATCCGTTCTTTCCCGTGAACACGCTCGCCCTCATGCGCGGCGCCGCGGCGGCCGAGATCGACGGCGTCTTCGAGCGCTATCACCGGGCGATGTACAAGGCGATGTGGGTCGACGGCCGCAACCTGAACGACATGAAGGAAGTCGCCGCGGTGCTGACCGAGGCCGGTCTCGACGCCCAAAAATTCGCCGGCCGCATCCAGGACCAGGACGTCAAGGATCGGCTCAAGCAGACGACCGAAGAGGCGGTGGCGCGTGGCGTGTTCGGTGCGCCGACCTGCTTCGTGGACAACATGATGTTCTTCGGCAACGATCGCCTCCCCTTCGTCGAAATGGCCCTCAAGGGAGAGCTCAAGTGAAAAGACTCAGTGTGCTCGTTGCCGCAGGTGTCCTGTTTGCCGCTGCACCTTCGTTCGCCCAGACCGTCGGCACCTGCCCGCGCGGCGGCGGCAGCAACCAGCCGCAGCCGGTCCGCATCCTGTTCGATCTCGGCAGCTCGCAGATCCGGCCGACGGAGAAGCCGGTCATCGCCCAGGCCGTGAAGACCGCCAAAGACCGTCAGGTCTCGGCCATCTGCCTGATCGGCCATACCGACAAGCTGGGCGACAAGGCTTTCAACGAGAAGCTGGCGCGCGTCCGCGCCCAGGCGGTCGCTGCAGAGATGGTGCGCGACGGCTATCCGGGCAAGAACATCACGATCGTCGCCGACCCCGAGGCCTTCGGGAACACCAGCCTCGGCAGTTACAACGCCTCCGAGATCGACCGCAAGGTGACGATCTTCTACGCTCGCTAGCTCAGAGCCCCATCTCGATCACCGCCTTGCCGACGACCTTGCGGTCGATCAGCGCACCGAAGGCGTCGGCCACCCGCTCCATCGGAAAGCGATGCGAGATGTGCGGCCGCATGACACCGAGCGCCGCCAGCCGGGGCAGCTCGGTCGCATAGTCGTCGACCAGGCCGGGCGGACCGCGTCTTGCCGTCTCGCCGGCGCGCACGCCCAGGACCGTCAGGCCCTTGATCAGCACATGATTGGACATGATCCGGCTGGGTCCACCCGACGTGAAGCCGACCACCAGCAGGCGCGCACCATAGGCCGCCGCGCGCACGGATTTCTCGAGCACCTCGCCGCCCACCGGGTCGTAGACCACGTCGGCGCCGTGCCCGTCGGTCAGGCCCTTCACCGCCGCGACGAAGTCACCGGTGCGGTAGTTCACGACATGGTCGGCGCCGTTGGCGTGCACCACTGCGAGGCGGCCGTCGTCGCTGCCGGTCGCGATCACCCGCGCGCCGAGATGCTTGCCGAGCTGCACGGCCGCCAACCCGACGCCGCCCGAGGCGCCATGCACCAGCAGCACCTCGCCCTTGGCGAGCCGCGCGCGATGGACCAGAGAATGGTAGGCGGTCTGTGCGCCGACCCTGAAGCCTGCGCCCTCGGCATGAGACCAGCCGGACGGCAGGCGCAGAAGGGTGCCGGTTGCCTTCAGCCTCACGTATTCGGCAAAGGCGCCGGGCCGGATGCCGAAAATCACGCGATCGCCCGGCCCCCAGCCCGTCACGTCGTCAGCCACGGCATGAACGACGCCGGCGCCTTCCATGCCCGGAATGAAGGGCAGCTCAGGCTGGTGCTGATAGCCGCCCGACACCATCAGCACGTCGGGGAAGTTGACGGATGCCGCACCGACCCTGACCACGAGCTCGCCTGGCCCCGCCTCGGGAATCGGCCGTTCCTCAAGGCGCAGGACCGACGGATCGCCGAGGCGATCGCAGACGACTGCGCGCATCAGGCTAGTCGAGCTCGAAAGCGTTCTTGTAGTCGAGCTTGAGCGCCGGATCCTGATCCTCCTTGCGGAGAAAGCAGTTGCCGACCACCAGCACCTCGATCTCGCTGCCCATGAAGCAGCGGAAGGCGTCCTCCGGCGTGCACACGATCGGCTCGCCGCGCACGTTGAACGAGGTGTTCACCAGCACCGAGCAGCCGGTCTTGGCCCTGAACGACTCCAGCAGTTCGTGGAAATCCGGGTTGGTCTCCCTGTGCACGGTCTGGATGCGGGCCGAATAGTCGACGTGGGTGACCGCCGGAATGTCGGAGCGCGGCACGTTCAGCTTGTCGATGCCGAACAGCGCCTCCTCCTCGGCCGTCATGGCACGGCGATGATCCTCGTTCACCGGCGCGACCATCAGCATGTAGGGGCTATCGGTCTTGATGTCGAAATAGGTCCCGACATCCTCGCGCAGCACCGCCGGCGCGAACGGCCGGAACGATTCGCGGTACTTGACCTTGAGGTTGAGCGTCTTCTGCATCGACGGCGAACGCGCATCGCCCAGGATGGAGCGCGCGCCCAGCGAGCGCGGCCCGAACTCCATGCGGCCCTGCATCCAGCCCACGGCCTTCTCGTCGGCCAGGGCCTGCGCGGTCTGGTCGATCATCTCGGCATGAGTGAGCCGCGTGAACTTCGCGCCGGCCGCGGCGAGGCGCTCGGCGATTTCCTCGTCTTCGAACTTCGGCCCGAGGTAGGAGCCGGCCATGCCGTCCAGGGCGCCGTTCAGCTTGCGCGGCTGGCCGAGGAAGCCGTGGTAGGCGGCGAACGCAGCGCCCACCGCGCCGCCGGCGTCGCCGGCCGCGGGCTGCACCCAGATGCCGTCGAACACGTTCTCGCGCAGCAGCTTGCCGTTGGCGACGCAATTCAGGGCCACGCCGCCGGCCAGGCAGATGTTCTTCGCGCCGGTTTCCTTCTTCACCGACTTGCCGAGCCGGATCACGATCTCCTCGGTGACGGCCTGGACCGACGCCGCGAGATCCATGTGATTCTGGTTCAGCAATTCCTCGGGCTTGCGCGCCGGGCCGCCGAACAGCTCGGCGAACCTGTCGTTCGTCATGCGCAGGCCGGTGCAGTAGTCAAAATACTGCTGATCCAGGCGGAACGTGCCGTCTTCCTTGAGGTCGACGATCTTGTCGAGGATCAGGTCCTTGTACTTGGGCTCGCCGTAAGGCGCGAGGCCCATGACCTTGTACTCGCCCGAGTTGACCTTGAAGCCGGTATAGTAGGTGAAGGCCGAATAGAGCAGGCCGAGCGAGTGCGGGAAGTGGATCTCCCGCAGCATCTCTAGCTTGTTGCCCTGGCCCCAGGCGAGCGACGTCGTCGCCCACTCGCCGACGCCATCCATGCACAGCACGGCAGCCTCTTCGTAGGGCGACGGGAAGAACGCCGACGCCGCGTGGCTCTGGTGATGCTCGCCGAACAGCAGGCGCTTCTGCCAGTCGAAGTCCGGCTGCCACTTCTTCATCTCGTCGCGCAGCAACGTCTTCTGGAAGAGCTTCTCCTTGAGCCACAGCGGCATGGCCATGCGGAAGGAATTGAAGCCGCGCGGGGCGTAGGCGAGGTAGGTCTCGAGCAGGCGCTCGAACTTCAGGAACGGCTTGTCGTAGAATGCGACGTAGTCGACGTCCGCCAGCTTGATGCCGGCACGGTCCAGGCAGAACTGGACAGCGTTCTGCGGGAAGCCGGCATCGTGCTTCTTGCGGGTGAAGCGCTCCTCCTGCGCAGCGCTTGCCAAACGACCGTCCTCGATGAGCGCTGCGGCACTGTCGTGATAGAAGGCCGAGATGCCGAGCACCCGCATGGAACCGTCCCTGCCCGACTAGAACAGCGTGTAGATGAAGGGCGCGATCGCCGACCCCTTGGTCAGCACGATGAGGCCGCCGAAGATCACCATCATGATCAGGATCGGCAGCAGCCAGAACTTCTTGCGTTCCTTCATGAAGGCCCAGAGTTCGACGATGATGGAGCCCATGGATTGGTCCTTCTTTCGGAATCAGAACTGGTTTTTCATCGATTGCGGCGGCGGTCCCGGCGGCGTGCGGTCGATCCAGTAGCTCTTGGCGTTCCGGTCGAGCTTCAGGCGCAGGAAATCCTTGCCGAACGCCCGCATGACGAGCCCAATGGGCATGATGGTGACGAAGAACAGCAGGCCAAGGACCAGCGGATTCATCACCTTGTAGAGAAGAAGGCCGAACTTGAGCCAGAGCCGGTTCAGCGGGCCGAGGATCTTCGGATAGACCAGGGCCACGACCAGGAACGCTGCCGCCAGCGGCAGCGCCCAATGCCAGGTCGAACCACCACGCCACAGCGAGATGGCGCTCACAATGCCGAAGAAACCGGCGAAGACGAGGCCGAAGCCGCGATCGGAGCCCGCCTTGACGTGCTCCTCACGCGAGAAATCCTCATGAAGCTGGCTGGTCGCCATTTACCGAGCGTTTGAGAGGTGGATTGGGGCCCTTAACTCTCTGATCCCAAACGCCAAGTCAATCGCCGACCCGCAGGTGACTATTCCGCGGCGGAGGCGGCGAAGCCGTGCGCCAGCAGCGCCGTCAGCGTAAGACGCCACACAGCGGCCGCACGCTCGAAGCTGAGGCCGTCCCGGCGACGAAGCACGATCCAGGCGTCGAGCGACAGGGCCGCGCCGATGGCGTCGGCAAGCTGCTCGCGGGCCTGCTCGTCCAGCGAGGCGAATTCCGCTGCAAAGGCCTCGAACGTGGCCGCCCGGAGCTCGCGCTTGGAGGTGAGAGCACGCTCGATCAGGGCCGGATGGCCGGCGAACTGACCTGCGGCAACGCGCAGTGGGACGATCTTGTCGAACACCTGAGCGAGGTTTTCCACCACGGAGGCGATGCGATCCGCCAGCGGGCGGGTGCTGACCGTCGGGGGCGGCAGCACGATGTCCTGACGAACGGCATCCATGACAGTTACGAAAAGTGACTCTACATCGCCGAAATGCTGGAAAACCGAACGTACCGAAACGTCGGCCCGGCGCGCGACGGCGACAACGGTCGGCGCCGTGGAGGTCTCGGCGATCATGGCCTTGGCGGCCTCGATGATCTTGCGACGGGTCTCGGCAGCCCGGCGGTTGCGCCCGTCGGGACGGGTCGTCCCGGTTGCTACGTCCGCTGCCATCGCCGCCACTGCGTTGCCGCGCGGCATCACCGCTGCTTCGCTCATGTGCACTTTCCTAATCTGGAGTGAGGGCTAACGTGGTCGCTGTTCGACCCGCCGCCCATGAAGGGCGTGAAATAGGTGCCGAGTGAGGCAGGAACAAGGTAAAGACCGTCGCACCGACATGAATACGAGCCATGCAAAAAGCCCGCGCGCGGTCCTCTGGGACTTCGGCGGCGTGATTCTCACCAGCCCGTTCGAGGCCTTCAACCGCTACGAGGCCGAGGCCGGCCTTCCCAAAGATTTCATTCGCAGCCTGAATGCGCGCAATCCAGACACGAATGCCTGGGCCAAAATGGAACGAAGCGAGGTTTCCCTCGAGGGCTTCGTCGCCCTCTTCGAGGAGGAAGCGCGGCTGCAGGGTCAGGAAGTCGAGGGCTGGAAGATTCTGCAGGCACTGAGCGGCGACATTCGGCCGCAGATGGTCGAGGCGCTGCGCCGCTGCAGGTCCGCGCTCCGCGTCGCCTGCATCACCAACAATATGAGGGCCGGCGAAGGGCCGGGCATGGCCCGCAGCTCTGAGAAGGCTAAGGTCGTCGCCGAAATCATGTCGCTTTTCGAGCATGTCGTCGAATCGAGCAAGCTCGGCCTGCGCAAGCCCGATCCCAGAATCTATCGCCACGCCTGCGACCTGCTGGGCGTCGCCCCCGAGCACTGCATCTATCTCGACGATCTCGGCATCAACCTGAAGCCGGCGCGCGAACTGGGCATGCGGACGATCAAGGTCGTCGATCCGGATGCTGCTATCGACGAGCTGCAGGCGATGGTGGGATTCCCCCTGCGAGGCTAATGTCGTGAAGCGCATCGCGCGTCCGATCACGGCGAAGTATCTCCAGAATGCCGCGGCGTTCTATCTCGAGCGCTATGCCAGTTCGGCCGAAGGCCTGCGTCGTGTGCTGCGCCGGCGTGTCGCCAAGGCCCGGATGCTCGATGCTCCGATCATGGAGAACGTCGAGCAGGCGATCGAGGCGGTGGTACAGAAGTTCGTTTCCGCCGGACTGCTCGACGATGCGGCGTTCGCGCAGACCAAGGCCCGCGCGCTGCATCGGCGCGGCATGTCCGGCCGCCTGACGCGGCAACGCCTGCAGGCGGCCGGCGTCGACAGCGACACCGTCGACGGCGCCATGGCCTCGCTCGACGACGAGCTCGGCACCGATCCGGCGCAGCGCGAGTTCAAGGCAGCCGCGGCCTTTGCCCGGCGCCGGCGGCTCGGACCCTATCGCGCCAGGGACCGCGACGGACACAGGACGCGCGATCTCGCCTCGATGGCGCGGGCGGGCTTCGCCTACGACCTTGCCCGCAGGATCGTCGACGCTGCGGACCCCGCCGCTCTGGACGAACCCTGAGCTGCCCGCCATGGTTCGATGCGAGGGCACGAATATGACAGTAACGATCTGGCACAACCCACGCTGCAGCAAGTCGCGGCAGATGCTCGAACTCCTGAAGAGCAAAGGCGTCGAGCCGAAGGTTCGCGAGTACCTCAAGGAACCGCCGAGCAAGGCGGAAGTCGAGAAGCTGATCGACCAGGTCGGCGGCGATCCGAAAGAGCTGATCCGCGACGGCGAGGCGGAGTTCAAGGCGCTCAAGCTCCGGAAGGCCGATCTCGCGAGGACCGACATCGTGAAGGCGATCGTCGCTCATCCGGTCCTGCTGCAACGTCCCATCGTCGTCAAAGGTTCCCGTGGCGCGATCGGCCGGCCGCCCGAAGCGGTTCTGCCGCTGCTGAAATGACACCGTGATCGCCCAGCCATGATTGGGCGCCTTCGCCTCTGGTCGGGCTACGTCCTTTTCTTCTATGTCGTCACGCACCTGCTCAACCACGCCCTTGGCCTGATCTCGCTGCGCGTACTCGAGGCGGGCCGCCAGGTCTTCGTCTTCATCTGGCACAATCCGCTGGGACAGCTCGTCCTCTACGTCGCACTGATCGGCCATCTCTGCCTTGCCCTGTGGTCGCTCTACCGTCGGCGCAGCCTCAAGCTGTCGCGCTGGGAATGGGCGCAGTGGATTCTGGGTGCCCTGATCGTGCCGCTGGGCACTATCCACGTCGTCGGCACGCGGCTCGCGAACAATCTCTACGGCGTCGACGCCGGCTATCCGTGGGTGCTGGGATCGCTCGTCGTCGGCGGCTGGGACGGGATCGTCCGTCAGTTCTCCCTGCCGCTGATCGTCTGGCTGCATGCCTGCATCGGGCTGCACTTCGCCTGGCGCCTGAAGCCCTGGTATCGCGACTGGCTGCCGGTCCTCTATGCCTTTGCCCTGCTCGTGCCCGTCGCCGGCATTGCCGGCGCCGCCATCGCCTTGCGCGACGTGGCCGAACTCGCGCAACGACCCGGCTTCCTGGAAGCACTGTTCGACCGCGTGCACGTGCCCAAGCCGGCCGAAGTCGACAATCTCTACGCGATCTCCGGCAACCTCCAGTTCGTGGCGCTCGGCCTGCTCGTGGGGATGCTTGCCGCCCGGCCACTGCGCGACCTCTGGGAAAGGCGCGCCGGCGTGGTCCGCCTCGACTACGGCGAACGCAAGAGCATCACACAGCCGACGGGGCTCAGCGTCCTGGAGATGAGCCGTATTGCCGGCATCCCGCACGCTTCGGTGTGCGGTGGTCGCGGCCGCTGCTCGACCTGCCGCGTGCGGGTCGGCGGCGACGATCGCGCAAGGCTGCCACCGGCGTCGCCGGAAGAGGCGAAAGTGCTCGCGCGGGTAGGCGCGCCGGCCAACGTCCGGCTTGCCTGCCAGCTCCGCCCGCCACCGGGCCACTACCGCATCACGCCGCTGCTGCCCGCTTCGGCCGGACCGGTCGAGGCCTATCGCCGCCAGCCGCAGGCGCATGGCCGGGAGCACTACATCGCCGTTCTGTTCGCCGACATCAGGGGTTTCACGTCGATCTCCGAAGGCAAGCTGCCCTATGACGTCGTGTTCCTGCTCAACCGGTATTTCCGCGCCACCGGCCAGGCGATCGAGGCGGCGGGCGGGCGCCTCGACAAGTTCATCGGCGACGGCGTGATGGCGATCTTCGGCCTGACCGGCGAACCGCAGGCCGCCTGCCGTCAGGCGCTGGATGCCGCGCGTCGCATGGCCCTGGCGCTCGACGATCTCAACGAGGCTCTGTCGGGCGACCTCGACCTGCCGTTGCGCATCGGCATCGGCCTGCATGCCGGACCGGCGATCGTGGGCGAAATGGGTTACGAGCGCGCCGCCCAGATCACGGCGATCGGCGATACGGTGAACACCGCGAGCCGACTCGAATCGCTCACCAAGGAGTTCGGTGTCGAGCTCGTCGTATCGCAGGAGCTGCTTGATACCGCTGGCATATCGCTTGCCGACGCGCCCCGTCATGACGTCGATATCCGCGGGCGCCAGGGCAGGCTGGCCGTGCGCGCCATCGGCCGGGCAACTGAACTCACGGCAATGTCATAAGATTTTCGTTGTCCGAACGGTGCACCTCGCCACAATCCACAACTTCAGGAGGTGATACATGCGTTCCACTCTGCTTGCCGCAACCATGATGGCGACGGCTCTCGTCCTTTCGATGCCTGTCCTGGCGGCTGGCGGCGGCGGTGGCAGCACCACCGAGACGCCCGCGTCAAAGCCCGCCGACCCCAACTTTGCGCGCGCCAAGGCAATGATCGAGGCCCGCGACTACCAGAATGCGCTGCCTCTCCTGCAGCAGGTCGTCGCTAAGGACCCCAAGAACGCCGACGCCTACAACCTGATGGGCTTTGCCCTGCGCAAGTCGGGTAATCCGCAGGGTTCGTTGCAGTACTACCAGTATGCGCTGTCGATCGACGCCCGCCACATCGGCGCCCACGAATACATCGGCGAGGCCTACCTGATGCTCGATCGCCTGCCCGAGGCCGAGCAGCACCTCGCGCGGCTCGACTCGCTCTGCACCTTCGGCTGCACCGAATACCGCATGCTGAAGACGGCGATCGCCAACTACAAGGCCGGCCGAAAGCCGACAAACTAGCTCATCCGGCCATCAGCGAAATTCAGCCCGGCGGAAGATCGATTGCCTTTTCCGCCGGCGGTACGGCCCGCTATGCTGCCGGCGGATAAACGCCCGTTTACGCCGCCGCTTCCGGAGGGCCTTCCGCGATGAGTACCGCCGTCACCCCAGTTCCTCTTGTTTTCGGCGACTACGCGCTGGAGGACCGCTACCGACTCGGCAAGGGCCGCGTCTACATGACCGGCATCCAGGCGCTGGTGCGTTTGCCGATGATGCAGCGCCAGCGCGACCTCGCGGCCGGCCTCAACACCGGCGGCTTCATCTCCGGCTATCGCGGCTCGCCGCTCGGCATGTACGACAACGCGCTCTGGACGGCGAAGCGCTACCTGAAAGAGAACAACATCCACTTCCAGCCCGGCCTCAACGAAGACCTGGCCGCGACGGCGGTGTGGGGCACGCAGCAGACCAACCTGTTCCCCGGCGCCAAGGTCGATGGCGTCTTCTCGATCTGGTACGGCAAGGGCCCGGGCGTCGACCGCTCGATGGACGTGCTGAAGCACGGCAATGCCGCCGGCACCTCAGCCCACGGCGGCGTCATCGCGTTGGCCGGCGACGATCACGGCTGCCAGTCCTCGACCCTGCCCCACCAGAGCGAGCAGGTCTTTGCGGCGGCGATGATCCCGGTCGTGAACCCTGCAACGGTGCAGGAGTATCTCGACTTCGGCATCCTGGGCTTCGCGCTGTCGCGCTACTCCGGCTGCTGGGTCGGCTTCAAGGCGATCTCCGAGACGGTCGAGAGCGGCGCTTCGGTGTGGGTCGATCCCGAGCGCATCAAGATCGCGATGCCGACCGACTTCCAGCTGCCGCCGGGCGGGCTTGGCATCCGCAACCCCGACCCGCCGCTGGAGGCCGAGAGGCGCCTGCACGGACCGAAGATGGCGGCGGTCGCCGCCTTCGTGCGGGCCAACGGCTTCGACCGCATGGTTATCGACCCGCCGCGGCCGCGCATCGGCATCATGACGACGGGCAAGGCCTATCTCGACACGCGCCAGGCGCTGGAGGATCTCGGCATCACCGACGAGCGCGCCAAGGCGCTCGGCATCCGCCTCTACAAGGTCGGCGTCACCTGGCCGCTCGAGGCGGAAGGCGCGCGGCGCTTTGCCGAAGGCCTGCAGGAGGTCATCGTCGTCGAGGAGAAGCGCTCGAACCTCGAGGACCAGCTCGTCCGCATCCTCTACAACGCGCCGGCCGATCGCCGGCCGTTGGTCATCGGCAAGGCTGACGAGACCGGCCGCATCATCCTGCCGAGCGAGGGTGAGCTGACGCCGACCGGCGTCGCCATGGTGATCGCCAACCGGCTGATGAAGCACGAGGGCGAGTCGCCCGAGCTGCGCCAGCGCCTGGCGCGCCTCGAGGCCAAGGAGAAGCTCCTGAACGCGCCGCCGCCCAAAGTGGCGCGCACGCCATTCTTCTGCTCGGGCTGCCCGCACAACACCTCGACGCGCGTGCCCGAAGGCAGCCGCGCCATGGCCGGCATCGGCTGCCACGGTATGGCGATCTGGATGCCGGAGCGCCGTACCTCCCTCATCTCCCATATGGGCGGCGAAGGCGTGGGCTGGATCGGGCAGGCGCCGTTCCACTCCGACAAGCACATCTTCCAGAATCTGGGCGACGGCACCTACTACCATTCCGGCCTGATGGCGATCCGCCAATCGGCCGCCGCCGGCGTCAACATCACCTACAAGATCCTGTTCAACGACGCCGTCGCCATGACCGGCGGCCAGCCGCACGACGGCCCGCTCACCGTGCCGGAGATCACGCGGCAGGTCGAAGCCGAGGGCGCAAAGCGAGTCGTCGTCGTCACTGACGAGCCGGACAAGTATCCGATGAATGCCGGCTTCGCGCACGGCGTCACGATCCGCCACCGCGACGAGCTCGATGCCGTGCAGCGCGAGCTGCGCGAGATTCCGGGCCTCACCGTGCTGGTCTACGACCAGACCTGCGCCGCCGAGAAGCGCCGTCGCCGCAAGCGCGGCACCTTCCCCGATCCCGCCAAGCGCGTGTTCATCAACGATGCGGTCTGCGAGGGCTGCGGCGACTGCTCGGACAAGAGCAACTGCGTTTCCGTGAAGCCGCTCGAGACCGAGCTCGGCCGCAAGCGCCAGATCGACCAGAGCAACTGCAACAAGGACTTCTCCTGCCTGAACGGCTTCTGCCCGTCGTTCGTGACGGTGCATGACGGCGCCGTGCGCAAGGCGCGCCGGCCGCAGCTCAAGGTCGTGCAGGACGACCCGTTCGCCTCCCTGCCGATGCCCACGATGCGGCCGCTCTCGGAAGCCTACGGCATCCTGGTCACCGGCATCGGCGGCACCGGCGTCATCACCGTCGGCGCGCTGATCGGCATGGCCGCCCATCTCGAGGGCAAGGGCTGCACCGTCCTCGACTTCACGGGGCTCGCCCAGAAGAACGGCGCGGTGATGAGCCATGTCCGGCTCGCGCCGAAGCCCGAGGACCTGCACGCCGTGCGCATCGCCGCCGGCGGCGCCAACCTGGTGCTGGGCTGCGACATGGTCGTGGCCGCCTCGCCCGCCGCACTGTCACGCATCGAGCCCGGCATCACCAAGGCCGTCATCAATGGCTACGTCCAGCCGGTCGCTGCCTTCGTGATGAACGGCGACATGGACCTCGGCGCCGAGGCCATGATGAAGACGATCCGCGACGCAGCCGGCGAAGAGGCCACATCGTTCGTCGACGGCACCGGTCTCGCCACCGCGATCCTCGGCGACTCGATCGCCACCAACCTCTTCATGCTGGGCCATGCCTGGCAGAAGGGCCTGATCCCGCTGTCGCTCGAGGCGATCGAGCGCGCCATCGAGCTGAATGGCGTCGCGGTCGAGACCAGCAAGCGCACCTTCGCCTGGGGCCGTCTTGCCGCGCACAATCTCGCGGCGGTACAGGCTGCCGCCAAGCCCGCACTCCGCATCGAGAAGCCGGTGGCGCGCACCCTGCCCGAGATCGTCGCCAGGCGCGTCGAGCTCCTCACGGCTTACCAGGATGCGGCCTACGCCGAGCGCTACCGCGCGCTGGTCGACAAGGTGGCGAAGGCCGAGAAGGACAAGGCGCCGGGCCGCCGCGGGCTCGCGGAAGCCGTCGCCAGATCGCTCTACAAGCTGATGGCCTACAAGGACGAGTACGAGGTGGCCCGTCTCCACAGCAGCGACGAGTTCCGCCGCAAGCTCCACCAGCAGTTCGAGGGCGACTACAGGCTCACCTTCCATCTCGCGCCGCCCCTGTTCGCCGACCGCGATCCCGCGACCGGCCAACTGAAGAAGAGCGAGTTCGGCGGCTGGGTGATGCCGGCCTTCCGTATCCTCGCCTCGCTCAAGGGCCTGCGCGGCACCAGGTTCGACATCTTCGGCTACAGCGAGGAGCGTCGCATGGAGCGCCGCCTGATCGGCGAGTACGAGGCGACGCTCGAGACGCTGCTCGCGACGCTCGGCCAGGACAACCATGCGATGGCAATGCAGATCGCGTCAGTCCCCGAGACGATGCGCGGCTTCGGCCACATCAAGGAGAAGAACGTGAAGGCGGCGAAGGAGCGCGAGACGTCGCTGCTCGCCGCATATCGCGCGCCGGCGGCGGCGAAACAAGCTGCAGAATGACGTAGGAGTAGACCGAAGTGATCTGGTCCAGTCGATTGGCTTTGACGGTGTTCTTGTTGCTCGCCGGCGCCGCGATCCCGGCGGCCGCTCAATCACCGGGTGGCGGCGAAATATTCAAGTCCTGGATCGGCAAGACGCTCGATGCCGAAACTGCCAAAGGGGCAAAGATTGCGCTCGTGTTCGCCGCCGATGGCGCGGCGTCGATATCAGGGGCGTTTTCCGACAGCGGAAGATGGCGCCTCACCGACGACGGCTACTGCACCACCTGGAAGAAGTCCCGCAGCGGCCGAGAGGAATGCTACAGCGTCGTACCCGACGGCAAGATCTTCCTGATTCGCCGCAAGAGCACCGGAGAGCTTAGCGGTAAAGTCACACCGCCATAGTCCGAACGTCGGAGACGCGATTTCAGAAATAAAATTCGGGACGCCCGCACTCCCAATAAGGGGTTGGGGAAGGAGCGCGGACGTCCCGGGTACGCGCGCCGTCCGAGAAGGGAGGCCTGCGGTCGACGCAATTGCCGCTATAGGCCCGTTCGGCTGGGGAACGTAAGTGCAATCCGCGGTCGAGAATCGCACATCTGGTGCACCCCCGGGAAAGGGGGCGTCAGGCGCGGCCGGTCTGGTGCGAGAAGGAGGCGAGGTCGAACTTGCCGCCCGGCGCGCCCCTGGCGCCGAGCCTGTCGAGCGCGCGCTGCCACTTGGCGGCGAAGTCGGCGTCGAACACCAGCTCGGCGTCGCCGTCGACCACCAGCCAGGCATTGTCCTGCATCTCGCGGTCGAGCTGGCCGGGCGCCCAGCCGGAATGGCCCAACGCCAGCCAGGCGTTCTTCGGCCCGCTGCCGTCCGCCATGTCCTTCAGGATCTCGAGCGAGGCGGTGAGCGCCATGCCGCCCTCGATCAGCAGCGTCTCGTCCCTCTTGTAGTCGGCCGAGTGCAGCACGAGGCCGCGCGAGGTCTCGACCGGACCGCCGAACAGCACCGGCCGCTCGGCTGCCATCTGCGACACCTCGATGCCGAGCTGCTTGTAGACCTGGCCGAGCGGCAGGTCGTCGACCTTGTTGTTCACGATGATGCCGAGCGCCCCGTCGTCGTCGTGCTTGCAGATGAACACGACGCTCTTCTGGAAGCGCTCGTCCGGCATGGACGGCGCGGCGACCAGGAAGCGGCCGACCAACGTTGCGGCAGGGGAGCTGGGCCCGGGCATGGTTGAATGATCCTCCAAATCCATGGGGATTGTCCGGTCAAAGATCAAGACCCCGTGCGCGCGGCCGTCCTTGCATGGACAAAGACCCGACCCCGGCCTAGGGTCCGCCAGTTCGCAGAGAGGGCCGCTTCTGGGCGGCGTCAGGAGGAGCTAGGAATGGCGAAAGTCGGCGACAAGGTGCCCAGCGCCACGTTGCGCACGCTGGGCCCGGAGGGTCCCAAGGCGGTGACCACCGAAGAGCTGTTCGCGCCCGGCAAGAAGGTCGTTGCCTTCGCACTGCCGGGGGCGTTCACCCCCACTTGTTCAGCAAAGCACGTGCCCGGGTTCGTGGCCGAAGCTTCTGCACTGAAGGCGAAGGGTGTCGACACCATCGCCTGCATTTCAGTGAACGACGCGTTTGTCATGGGCGCCTGGGGCAAGGACCAGAAGGCCGGTGACAAGGTGATGATGCTGGGCGACGGCAATGCCGAGTTCACCCAGGCGATGGGCCTCACGATGGACGGCTCCAAGTTCGGCCTCGGCACGCGCAGCCAGCGCTACGCCATGGTCGTCGAGGACGGCGTCATCAAGCAGCTCTTCGTCGAGAAGCCGGGCGCCTTCGAGGTATCCTCGGCCGAGCACGTGCTGAAGAACCTCTAGCGCCGGGCTCGACCCGCGGCCAAGATCGACGGCGGGGCGCAAGCTCCGCCGTCTTCGTTTGGAGCGTCATGACCACGGAAGACTCCTTCCTTCACACCGGCCTGTTCCACGTCAACGGCGCCACCCGCCTCTACGGCACGATCGGCGATCCGATCCGGCAGCTCCGCCTGACCGCGATCATGCCGGAGGTCTTCGCCGCGGTCGGCGCCAACGCCGTGTGGCTGCCCTTCGAGGGCGGGCCCGAGCTGCTGCCGCTGATGCTCGAGGCGCTCACCAAGTTGCGCAACCTCGGCGGCTTCACCGTCACCATCCCGCACAAGATCGCGGTGCTCGACCTGCTCGGCCGCGCCACGCCGCGGGCACTGGCCGCCGGCAGCGTCAACGTGGTGCGCCGCGAGCCCGACGGTGCGCTCGCCGGCGACAATGTCGACGGCCTGGGCTTCGTGCGCGGCCTCGAGGCGCAGGGCCATCGCGTGCGCGGCGCCAGCGTCTGGCTGGTCGGCCTCGGCGGCGTCGGCGGTGCCATCGCCGCCGCGCTCTGCGAGGCCGGCGTCGGCCGCCTGCTGGTCACCGAGATCCAGGAGGCGCGGGCGGAGACCGCGATCGACCGCCTGACCCGCCACTATCCCGACGTGCCGGTGGCCGAGGTGGCGATGCCGCCCAAGGGCATCCACATGGCCGTCAACGCCACGCCGCTCGGCCTCAAGCCCGGCGACCCGCAGCCGTTCGACCCGGTGACGCTCGACGCCGACGTGCTGGTCGCCGACGTCATCATGAGCCCGGCCGAGACGCCGCTGCTGCGCCGCGCCCGCACCCACGGCCGGCGCATCCACCCCGGCCGCCACATGCTCGACCATCAGGTGCCTCTCTACCTCGAGTGGTTCGGCATCGACGCCAACGGCCTCGACATCGTCCGCCTGGTGCGCTCGATCGCTTGAGCTTGCGGGTTGCGGTACAAATTCGCCGGGTCGGCTTCAGCTCTCCGCACGCCGAAGAGCCAATCGTTTCAGGGCGTTACGCCCGAACAAGCGTACACCAAGATGTAACGCTTTCTGTGCCCGGTACTGTCTCCGGAATCGATCCGATGCCGATTCCACAAGGCT
>Ga0172372_10000065_pt1 | contig 140583 bp, 121 predicted proteins | sample LakKiv5m_2_FD_114544 | JGI IMG/M metagenome (GOLD analysis project Ga0172372, IMG submission 114544) | Freshwater microbial communities from Kabuno Bay, South-Kivu, Congo - kab_092012_9.5m | ecosystem: Environmental > Aquatic > Freshwater > Lake | place: Democratic Republic of the Congo...
GGCACCGGCATCGGCCTGGTGACCGTCACCTACGTGTTCCTGACGGTGCTGCGCGACATCCGCGACAACTACATGGCCAACATGTGGGCCGAGCTCGGCTATGCGGGCAACTACGCCATCTTCACCCGTACGGAGACCGTCACCTCGGTGGTTGTGCTGGGACTCATGGCCTCGCTGGTGCTGGTGCGCCACAACCTGCTGGCGCTGCGGCTCGTGCATTACGCCATCATGGCCGGCTTCGCCGTCGGCGGCGGCGCCTCGGCGCTCTTCCTGGCGGGCCGGCTCGACGGCGCCCTCTGGATGCAGCTCACGGGCCTGGGGCTCTACATGGCGTACATCCCCTTCAACAGCATCTTCTTCGAGCGGCTGATCGCGACGTTCCGCATGGCCGCCAACGTCGGCTTTCTGATCTACGTCACCGATGCCTTCGGCTACCTCGGCAGTGTGACGCTGATGGTCGCCAAGGAGACGATGCGTTTCGGCATCGACTGGTCGACATACTACGCCTGGGGCGTCGCCGGCTTTGCGGGGCTGGGCCTGGCGGCCATGGCCTCGTCCTGGGCCTGGTTCGCGGCGCGCCACCGGCGGCTGGCGGGGGATGGGGGCCGATGAGCGGACCTTCCGTGTCAGCCCCCGGCGGCGTCGAGGACGAAGCCGAAGGTGGTGCCCACGTCGGGCTTGCTGCGCACGTGGATGCTCTTGCCGTGGGCTTCGATGATATGCTTGCAGATGGCGAGGCCGAGGCCGCTGCCGCCGATGTTGCGGCTGCGGCCGTAGTCGGTCCGGTAGAACCGCTCGAAGACGCGCGGCAGGTGTTCCTCGGCGATGCCGATGCCGTCGTCGCTCACCTCCACGAGGATGTGTCGGCCGTCCGTCACGTAGGCGCTGGCCTCGACGGAGCCGTCCTCGCGCCCGTATTTGATGGCGTTGTCGACCAGGTTGGTGAGCACCTGCCGGATCTTCTTCTTGTCGGCCTGCACGGCGAGGGGCGACTCGCAGCCGCTCTTGAGGGTCAGGCGGACCCGTTTCGCCTGGGCCTTGAGGGAGAGCGCGTCGTAGACCTCGCGGACGAGGTCCTGCACCACGAAGGCGGAGGGCTCGATGGCCTGTTCCCCGCTCTCGAGCCTTGAGATCTCGTCGAGGTCGTCGATCAGGTGGACGAGCCTCGAGATGTTGCGCGAGGTGTTCTCCAGGAACCTGCGGTTGACGGAGGGGTCCTCGAGGGCGCGGCCGGCGAGGAGCGTGTCGATGTATCCCTGGATGGCGAAGACGGGCGTCTTGAACTCGTGCGAGAGGTTCTGGAGGAACTCCTTGCGGTAGGCCTCGTTGCGTTGCAGCAGTTCGATCTCGGAGCGCTTCTGCAGCGCCCATTTCTCGACGTCGGCGCTGACCTCCTCGATGCTCTTCTGCGGGAGGATGTGCTTGTAGTAGTATTCTTCCCGGCGGGTGGCCTTGGTCTGGAAGATGAACTTGTAGATCAGCTTGATCTTGCGGTAGATGAAGCGCTGGATGACGAACCAGGTGAGCCAGTAGGTGAGCACGAGGAGGCCGGCGAAGGTGGCCAGCGCCTGCCACCAGACGCCTGAGAAGGCGAGGTTGAACAGGGAGGCGGTGGCGGAGACGGCCAGGGCGTTGTAGAACGCCATCTGGCTGGGCGTCATGTTCTTTCTGTTGAGCATGCGGGGCATGCCCTCTTCCTGCATCTGCATCTGGTGACGGGCGTGTCGCTGGGTGTGCCGCCCTGCGGACAAGTTACGTCACATCTCGAACTTGTAGCCGACGCCCTTGACGGTTCGGATGCAGTCGATCCCCAGCTTCTGCCGGATCTTGCGGATGTGCACGTCGATGGTGCGGTCGCCCACGATCACGTCTGACCCCCATACCTGGCTGAGGATCTCGTTGCGGAGGAAGACGCGGCCGGCGCGGGAGGCGAGGAGGTACAGCAGTTCGAATTCCTTCTTGGCGAGGGCGATGGACTGGCCGGCGTGTTCTACGCTGTAGCGGGCGGGGTCGATGCGGAGGTCGCAGACCTGTACGGGCGCCTCTTCGGCGGGCCGGGCCTTGCGTCGCAGGAGGGCGTTGACGCGGCTGACGAGCACGCGGGGGCTGACGGGCTTGCTGACGTAGTCGTCCGCCCCGTATTCGAGGCCGCGCACCTGCGAGAGCTCGTCGTTGAGGGCGGTGAGCATGAGGATGAGCGTGTCGTGGAAGGCGGTGTCGGCACGCAGTGTGCGGCAGACCTCCATGCCCGTCCGATACGGCATCATGACGTCGAGGATGAGGAGGTCGGGCTTGAGGGACCGGGCCCGCTGGAGGGCCTCCTCGCCGTTGGAGGCGGTGAAGACCTCGTAACCCTCCGTCTCCAGGTTGTAGCGTACGATCTCGAGGATGTCGGGCTCGTCGTCCGCCACGAGGACCCGTGTTCCCTTGGCATCCATGGGCGACTTCGGTTTCCTGCAAAAATAGGCCGCGGCACCTACCGCCGGCCCCGCCGGCCATTATGAAATTGTTAACCGCCCGGAGCGCCGCCCGCACCCCCCTCTTCCGCATTCGCGGCGCATGGGTTATTTTTGGAGCATGCCTTCCTTTCCGATCCGCCGGGTCCTCCTGTCGGCCTGCCTGGCCCTCGCCGCCCATGCCGCACAGGCGGCGGACACCACCCGTCGGCAGGTCGACATCCGCCGGCAGAAGCTGCATGAGGACATCGACGCGCTGCAGGCGCGCCTCGAGGCCTCCGACGGGCGGGCCGACGGGCAGTATGCGCCCGGCCGCGACGCCGAGGTGAACCTGCTGCTGACCGACGTCTTCCTGCGCCGTGTGGATGTGCTGCAGGACACCCTCGAGGCGAGTCCCGTCCTCGACCACCGGCTGAAGGTGCGGTACCTCGCCGGCCTGGAGCACGCGCTGGCGGGCTACCTCTCGGAGACGGTCGCGGGGCGCATGCCGCCGGAACAGGGCCCGCTGCTCTTCGGGGCCTACCAGGCGCTGTTCCGCACCGACCTGTCGGGCCGCTCCGTCGCCTCCCTGGCCGACGGGCTGCCCTTCCCCGTGGGCAGCATCCTCTTCCTGCAGGACAACTCGGTCTTCCACGACACCCCCGGCTACCGCGACGCCCGTCACGCCGTCTTCCTGAAGTACTGCACGCTGCATCCCGAGCGGGTGCTCGACCGCATCGCCGCCTTCGCCGACCAGCCCTTCGCCGACAGCCTCGTCGCCCTCAGCGCGCGCCGCTACCCCAACACCTTCTACGACCATGCCGCCGCCGCCGGCACCCCCCTGGGCCGCCTCATCCGCCGGCAGCGGGACCCCCTGGTGCGGGTCATCACCGACGTGTCGTCGCGGCCCGGCGGCCGCCTCCTCTTCCCGTTCATCGACGAGGTCGTCAACGGCCGCCTCACGCTCGACCAGGTGGAGGAGGCCATGCAGGACAGCCTCCGCTACTTCCGGCTCATGGTGGCCACGCAGGTGCGCTACCTCGACCGCATGCGTGTCGGCGACACCCCCCTGGCCGCGAGCGAGCTGCCCCGCATGATGAAACGCAAGGCGGAGGACGTCTTCGTCAACACCGTCAACGCCCTGCACGACGACCCCGACCCCGTCCGCTTCCGCATCCTCGAGCCCCTCACCCCCCGGGAGCTCTACTACCTGATCGTACTGGGCGAGGACATCATCTACACCTCCAGCTACCGCGGCGTCTACAACCGCATGATGGAGCGCATGCGTACGCCGGCCGGCGACTCCCTCCTGATGGGCGTCCGCTTCGACCGCTTCAAGAAGTTCATCAAGATGGCCGCCGGCTTCAACCGGCTCGACCACTTCCTGTCGACCATGCCCGACAGCAACGCGCAGCGTCTGATGATCGCCTTCGCCCGGGGGCTCGACCGCACCGGCGGCCTCGAGGAGGCCGTCGACGTGGCCGACTCCTACGGCAGCATCACGACGCCCACCGTGCGCCGGCTCATCGACCGCGAGATCGACGTCAGCCGCGAACGCAGCCGCCTGACCGACGACCGCCGCAGCTTCGTCATCTACGACATCCTGCAGACCATCTTCCGCTCCTCGGCCGACAGCACCGTCGACCTCTCGGCCCGCCTCGGCATCCCCCCCGTGTACCGCGTCGAGCACCGCCAGCTCTCCGACACCGGCGGGCGCGTCGTGCAGCTCGTCTTCTTCTACGGCGACAAGGACGGCATCGAGTCGTTCGCCAACTTCATGTCGCTCTTCGGGTCGAAGGCCGACTGGGCCGTTGTCCGGACGCGCGAATGGGTGGAGGTCCGTGCGCTCAAGGGCCGGAAGGTCGTCATCTACGCCAACCTCCCCCTCGACAACTCGGGCGGCGACGACCCCGACGCGCGGGCCCAGGCCCGGCTGCTGGAACACCTCGCGGCGCAGGGCCTGTCGCCGACCGTCGTCATCCACCGCGGCCACAGCTACCACCTCAAATACACCCTGGCGCAGCTGCCCGCCTCGGCCCGGGTGATCGTCCTCGGCTCCTGCGGCGGCTACCACAACCTCGACGAGGTGCTGGAGCGCTGCCCCGACGCCCATATCGTCTCCTCCAAGGAGGTGGGCACGCGGACCGTCAACGAGCCCATCCTCCGCCTGCTGAACGACGACCTCCGCAACGGCCGCGACATCCAGTGGGTGCCCATGTGGAAGGCGCTCTCCGCACAGTTCACCACCCCGGTGGCCCGCGAGCGCTTCGAGAACTACATCCCCCCCCACCGCAACCTCGGCGCCCTCTTCATCAAGGCGTACCGGCAGGCAATGGCGCCGGGGTCCTGACGCGGCCTTGCCCGACGCCTCCATTTGGACGCGTCGCGCAAGGGTCGGAAATTGCGGGATATGTCGGGTCAATCGGGCGCCGCCCTCCCGGGCAGGACGGGCCTCCTGCGCAGGGTCTTCACCTACACTCGTCCCTATCGCGCGCGCTTCTGGCTGTCGGTGACGCTGGCCTTCGTGCTGGCGGCCGCGGCGCCGGTGCGGCCCCTGCTGATCGACCACACCCTGGAGGACGTGCTCGGCGGCGGCGGCGGCGCGGCCGAAGCCGTCATCACCCTCCTCTGGCGCATCACCGCCCTGCAGCTCCTCATCCTCGCCGTGGAGACGGGCCTGCGCTTCCTCTTCGCCTACCTCACCTCCTGGATGGGGCAGTCGGTCGTCCGCGACCTCCGCGAACAGGTCTACCGCCGCGTCCTGTCCTTCAACCTCCGCCAGTTCGACACCACCCCCATCGGCACCCTCACGACCCGAACGGTGAACGACATCGAGGCCGTCAACGACATCTTCTCGGAGGGGCTCGTGCCCATCCTGGCCGACATGCTGTCCATCGCCGCCATCCTGGCCGCGATGGCGTGGACCGACTGGCGGCTCACCCTCGTCTGCCTGGTGCCGTTCCCCCTCCTGCTGGCCGGCACCTGGCTCTTCAAGGAGAGCGTGAACCGCTCCTTCCACCGCGTCCGCAACGCCGTGGCCGCCCTCAACGCCTTCGTCCAGGAGCACCTCACCGGCATGGCCGTCATCCAGGCCTTCGGCCGCGAAGACCGCGAGGCCGACCGCTTCGACGCCATCAACCGCGACCACCGCGACGCCAACATCCGCGCCATCCTCGCCTACTCCGTCTTCTTCCCCTTCGTGGAGATCGTGCTGGCCTGCTCGATGGGACTGCTGGTATGGTATGCGGCGCGGGCCTCCTACGGACTGCCGGCCGCCGCAGCCGCCGGCGTCACGGGCGACATCGTCTCCTTCATCCTGCTCCTCAACCTCCTCTTCAGGCCCCTGCGGGTGATCGCCGACAAGTTCAACGTCCTGCAGATGGGCGTCGTCGCCGCCGAACGCGTCTTCCGCGTCCTCGACAACCCCGACACGGCCCGCGACACCGGCCGGCAGGCCTGCCGCGACGCTCGGGGCGAGGTGCACTTCGAGAACGTCGGCTTCGCCTACGTCGAAGGGCATCCCGTGCTCCGCGACGTCAGCTTCCACGTCGCCCCGGGCGAGACCCTGGCCGTCGTCGGCGACACGGGCAGCGGCAAGTCGACCATCGTAGGCCTCATCACCCGGATGTACGAGCGCGACAGCGGCTGCATCCGCTTCGACGGCCGCGACGTGCGCGAGTACCGCCTCGACGAGCTCCGGCGGCAGGTGGGCGTCGTCCTGCAGGACGTCTTCCTCTTCTCGGGCTCCCTGCTCGACAACATCACGCTGCGCGACCCCTCGATCCGCCGGGAACAGGTCGAGGAGGCGGCCCGCCACATCGGGATGCACGAGTTCATCCTGCGGCTGCCGGGGGGCTACGACTTCGCCGTGGGCGAACGCGGCGCCACCCTCTCCCTCGGCCAGCGGCAGCTCGTCTCCTTCATCCGGGCCGTGCTCTACCGGCCCGCCCTGCTGATCCTCGACGAGGCCACGTCGTCCGTCGACCCCGAGTCGGAGGCACTGATCCGCCAGGCCACCGAGGCGCTCATCTCGGGCCGCACCTCCATCGTCGTCGCCCACAGGCTGTCGACCATCCGACGAGCACACCGCATCCTGGTGATGGAAAAGGGCGAAGTGGTGGAGACGGGCACCCATGCCGAGCTCCTCGCCCGGGCCGGCCGCTACGCCCGCCTCCACGCCCTGCAGTCGGCCGACGCCCCCGCCCCCGGGGAACGCTGACCCGCCCCCGGGGCCGATTTTCGAGCGGTTTTATGCAAGGCCCTGTTTTTTTAGGGCGCCCCTTGTTATCTTCGCGCCAAATTTCAGGGTGACCATGGCGTTCCATCGGATGAAATCCTTGCTGACAGCGGTGCTGGCCCTATCCCTGCCCCTCCTGCCGACGACGGCGTCGGCCCAGCACGAGGCAGGCCACGCGCCCGAGGGCGGGCATCACGCCGGCGCCCCGGAAGGCCATGCGAAAAAAGAGGGCTTCGACGCCAACGAGGTGATCTTCAGCCATATCATGGACGCCCATGAGTACCATTTCCTCGACATCACCGACGAGAACGGACAGAAGCACCCCGTAGGCATTCCCCTGCCGGTGATCCTGTACGCCGAAGACAAGGGCTTCTCCGTGTTCATGTCGTCGCGCTTCGAACACGGACATGCCACCTATGACGACTACCGGATGCTCGACAGGCATTTCATGGCCGAGCACGGACTCGACACCGCCAAGGACGCCTCCGGCATGGCCATCTACAAGGCCGGACAGATCTACCGGGTCGACGAACACGGCATGCCCCGCCCCGAAGCGAAGGTCTACGACGTATCCCTCACCCGCAACGTGACGCAGATGCTGCTGGCGCTGGCGGTGCTGACCTGGATCCTCCTGTCGATGGCCGGCAAGTACCGCCGCAACGGTACGGGCAAGGCCCCCAGCGGCATGCAGAACGCACTGGAGCCCGTCATCGCCTTCGTGAGGGACGAGGTGGCCAAGCCCAACCTGGGGCACCGCTATCCAAAGTACCTGCCCTACCTGCTGACCGTGTTCTTCTTCATCCTCGTCAACAACATCTTCGGACTGATCCCCGGATCGGCGAACGTCACGGGCAACATCGCCTTCACGATGGTCTTCGCGCTGATATCCTTCGTCGTGATCCTGATCAGCACCAACAGGCATTTCTGGGCGCATATCTTCAACCCGCCGGTGCCCGGCTTCGTGAAGGGCATCCTGGTGCCGGTCGAGATCCTGGGGGTGTTCACGAAGCCCTTCGCCCTGATGATACGACTCTTCGCCAACATGATGGCGGGTCACATCATCATCATCTGCCTCGTATCGCTGATCTTCATCTTCGGCGGGCTGAGCAAGGGCATCGGATGGGTTTTCTCGCCCGTGTCGATCGCCTTTGCGGTGTTCATCTACCTGATAGAGGTGATGGTGGCCTTCATCCAGGCCTTCATCTTCACCAACCTGACGGCGGTGTTCATCGGACAGGCCTTCGAGGGGGAGCACCATGCGGAGGGTCACCACTGAGACTGAAATCTTTCCTAACCAATACAATCAAACACGTATGGATCTTCTGTTCGTCCTGTTGAGCACGACGGCATGGGCCAACGCCGGTGGCGCCATCGGTGCGGGTCTGGCCGCCATCGGGGCCGGCATCGGCATCGGCCAGATCGGCAAGGGTGCCGTCGAGGCGATCGCCCGCCAGCCGGAAGCGATGAACGACATCCGTGCCAACATGATCCTGACGGCCGCCTTCGTAGAGGGCGTTGCGCTGTTCGCGGTCATCGCCGGCATCCTCGCGATGTTCGTCTGATCGAAAAGGAATTCGGCAGCACCTCGGGCAAAGGGCCCGGGGTGCCGCCATCCCCACGACAATCCCAAACACACCCGATATGGATCTGTTGACGCCGTCGTTCGGCCTCCTGATATGGACGCTGCTGGCCTTCCTGATCGTGCTGTACGTCCTCCGCAAGTTCGCCTGGGGGCCGATCCTCTCCGCACTCAACGAGCGGGAGCGGACGATCGCCGACTCGCTGGCCACCGCCGAGCGTGTGAAGTCGGAGATGGCGCAGCTGCAGAGCGAGAACGAGGCCCTGCTGGCCAAGGCCCGCGAAGAACGCGCCGCCCTGCTCAAGGAAGCCAAGGAGACGCGTGACCGCATCATCGGCGAGGCCCGCGACCAGGCCAAGGCCGAAGCCGCCCGCATCCTCGCCGACGCCCAGGCCACCCTGGAGAACCAGAAGATGGCCGCGCTGACCGACGTGAAGAACCGCATCGGCGGCATGGTCATCGACATCGCCGAGAAGGTCCTCCGCAAATCGCTCGACGACCGCGCCGCACAGGAGACCTATATCCGCCAGTTGGCCGACGACGTCCGCCTCCTCGGCCGCAACTGAGCCCAACGACAACCCCATGCGCCAGTACAAGGTAGCCAACCGATACGCCAAGGCCCTCTTCGACCTCGCCCTGGAAGGCGGCGCCCTGGACGCCGTACAGGCCGACATGCAGCTCATCGCCGGGCTCGGCCATGCCGAGTTCTCACGGATGATGGTGTCGCCCGTCGTCAAGAGCGACGCCAAGGCCAGGGCCTTCGCCGCCGTCTTCGGCGGCCGCATCAGCCCGCTGACGGCCTCCTTCTTCAACCTCGTCTTCCGCAAGGGCCGCTCCCTCTCGCTGTCCGAGATACAATCCTCCTTCGAAGCGATGTACCTCGCCCACAAGGGCGTCGTCGTGGCCGAACTCACGACGGCCTACCCGGTATCGGATGACGTCAGGGAAGACATGCGCCTTCGCCTCGAGGCCCTGCCCCAGATGGCCGGCCGGAAGGTCGTCATGAAGGACAAGGTCGACCCCGCCATCATCGGCGGATATGTCCTCCAGCTGGGCGACCACTCCCTCGACGCCAGCATCCGACGCGACCTGCGCACCATCCAGACCCAGTTCGTCGAGAACATGTACGTGCAGAACATCAGGTGAACCCCAGATAACCCATTCCAAAAGCCCAGTTCATGATCGACATCAAGCCCGACGAGATATCGGCGATACTACGCCAGCAGCTGAACAACTTCAACACCTCCGCGGAGCTCGAAGAAGTCGGCACCGTCCTGCAGGTGGGCGACGGCATCGCCCGCATCTACGGCCTCAGCCATGTGAAGTCGGGCGAGCTCGTCGAGTTCGAGAACGGCGTCCAGGCGATCGCCCTGAACCTCGAAGAGGACAACGTGGGCGTCGTACTCATGGGTGAGAGCGGTGGCATCCGCGAAGGCTCCAAGGTGCGCCGGACGGGGAAGATCGCCTCCATCCGCGCAGGCGAAGGCCTCGTCGGCCGGGTCATCAACACCCTCGGCCAGCCGATCGACGGCAAGGGACCCATCGCGGGCGAACTCTACGAGATGCCGCTCGAGCGCAAGGCCCCCGGCGTCATCTTCCGCGAACCCGTCAAAGAGCCGCTGCAGACCGGCCTCAAGGCCGTCGATGCCATGATCCCCATCGGCCGAGGCCAGCGCGAACTCATCATCGGCGACCGCCAGACGGGCAAGACGGCCATCGCCATCGACACCATCATCAACCAGAAGGAGTTCTACCAGGCCGGCAAACCCGTCTTCTGCATCTACGTCGCCATCGGACAGAAGGCGTCCACCATCGCCAACGTGATGAAGACGCTGACAGACAACGGCGCGATGGACTATACCGTCATCGTGGCGGCCTCCGCCTCGGAACCCGCACCGCTCCAGTTCTACGCACCCTTCGCCGGCGCCGCCATCGGCGAATACTTCCGCGACACCGGCCGCCCCGCCCTCATCATCTACGACGACCTCTCCAAGCAGGCCGTCGCCTACCGCGAAGTGTCGCTCCTGCTGCGCCGCCCCCCCGGTCGCGAAGCCTACCCCGGCGACGTCTTCTACCTCCACAGCCGCCTGCTGGAGCGCGCCGCCAAGGTGATCAGCAAGGACGAGGTCGCCAAGAACATGAACGACCTGCCCGAGTCCATCCGACACCTCGTCAAAGGGGGCGGATCGCTCACGGCACTCCCCATCATCGAGACGCAGGCGGGCGACGTGTCGGCCTACATCCCCACCAACGTCATCTCCATCACCGACGGCCAGATATTCCTCGAGTCGAACCTCTTCAACGCCGGCATCCGCCCCGCCATCAACGTCGGCATCTCGGTGAGCCGCGTCGGCGGTAACGCTCAGATCAAGTCGATGAAGAAGGTGGCGGGCACCCTCAAGCTCGACCAGGCCCTCTACCGCGAGATGGAGGCCTTCTCCAAATTCGGGGGCGACCTCGACGCGGCCACCAAGGCCGTCCTCGACAAGGGCGCCCGCAACGTCGAGATCCTCAAGCAGGGACAGTACGCCCCGCTCTCCGTCGAGAAGCAGGTGGCCATCATCTACCTCGGCACGCAGGGACTCCTCAGCCAGGTGCCCGTCAAGCGCGTGCGCGAGTTCGAAGAGCATTTCCTTATGGAGATGGACAACAAACTGCCTGACGTGCTCGCCGAATTCAAGAAGGGCAACCTGACGGAAGACGGCATCAAACGCATGGTCGATCTCGCCCAGGGACTCATGGGCGTGTACAAGGCCTGAGGCCGTTGCGCCATCGATACATCGAACTTCGAGAGCCGTCCCCCCCGGACGGCTCTCCTCTTTTGATTTCCGTCATGCCTTGACCCGCCACGTCAGACCTCGATCTCGAAGCGCAGGTGTTCGGTGCCGTTGACAGTGACCGTCACCTCCCAGATGCCCGGTCGGATCTCGGCACCCCGGCCCAGCGACCAGTGGCCGATGCCTTCCTCCGCCATGCCGCGGAAAAGCAGTTGCGGCCTGCCCGTCGCCACTTCGGTGAGGATGACGCGGACATGCGCGCGCTGCCGCAGTGCGATCTCCAGTCCGATGCTTTCGCCCTGGGTGAAGGGAGCGGCGCATACCGCTTCGACGAGACCGCCCGTGCATCGCCGGGCGATGATCAGGCCCGAGGTACGGGTCTCCCCGTCGGCATCCGTCCAGCGCATGAGGTAGCAGGTGGTGATTTCGGACAACTCGCCGGCGATGGACCAGCCCCCCTTCCCGGCTCCCGCAGCGAGCGACAGCGGGTAAAAGTCGCTACCGTTGCGACTGGTTTCCAGGCGGGCTGCAGCCGACACCGCCATGCCGCCCGGCGGGTCAAGGTACAGGGCGGTCGGCATCCGGCCCAGGTGGCCTCTGATCGGGGCCGCAGAGGCGGAGCCCGTCAGGACGCGGATCTCGGGCCGCCGCGTACTGTCGGAGGCCCCCGACACCATGCCCTTGGCAACGAACAGCGGGAGAAGAAAGGGAACCATCATGCGTACAGGCAAAATACATTCGTTATGCGGATAAGAACGCGGGTTCGGCTGCTGTCGTATGCGGGAGGCGATTCCTTGGGGTGAGCGGCAACATCTTGCATCCGGGGTTGTTAGAGAGGCATGCGAGCGGTAGTAACCGGTCCCGTCATCGAGGTGTCGGGCCTCAGCAAGCGGTATGGCGAGTTCAAGGCCGTCGACGACCTGTCGTTCCGGGTGGAGCGTGGCGATGTCTATGGCTTCCTGGGTCAGAACGGGGCGGGCAAGTCGACGACCATCCGGATGCTGCTGACGCTGATCCGTCCGACGGCGGGCAGCATCCGCCTTTTCGGGATGGACCTGGTGCGCCATCGCCGCGAGGTGCTGGCGCGCGTGGGCGCGGTGATCGAGAAGCCCGACCTCTACGGCTACCTGACGGGACGAGAGAACCTGCGCATCCTGGCGCGACTCAGCGGATGCCGCGACCGCAACGCCATCGGTCGGGTGCTGGAGACCGTCGGACTGGCGGCCCGGGCCGACGACCGGGTGAGGACCTATTCGCAGGGCATGCGCCAGCGGCTGGGCATCGCCTGCGCGCTGGTGCACGACCCCGAGCTGGTGGTCCTCGACGAGCCCACCAACGGCCTCGACCCCCAGGGCATCGCCGACATCCGCCACCTCATCCTCCGCCTCAGCCGGGAGGAGGGCAAGACCTTCCTCGTCTCCTCGCACCTGCTCTCCGAGATGGAACTCATCGCCAACCGGATGGTCATCATCGACCGCGGCCGCAAGGTGGTGGAAGGGGAGTGCCGCACCCTGCTGGACCCCGAACGGCAGGTGGTGCACCTGGAGACCCTGGACGATGAACAGGCACGTGCCCTGCTGGCGTCCAGCCGCTGGGCGGCGCATGTGGAGGACGACGCGCAGGGCCGCATCCGGCTGGCGCTCGACAGGGCCGAGGTGCCGCAGCTGGTGCGCGACCTGGCGGCGATGGGCGTGTCGGTACTGGCGCTACGGCCCACCAACCGCCTCGAGGACTACTTCCTATCCCTCACCCAAGCCGGCTGAACATGTGGACGATCGTGCGCATCGAACTCTTCAAGATCTTCCGCAAGCCGCGGACCTATATCGCCTTCGGCGCCGTGGCCGCCATCGTCTGGCTGATCCAGCTCGGCTTCTATGTGGACGGCGAGACCTACGTGCAGTTCGGCATGCAGGCGCTGAGCGAGACTTTCGATGTGGAGGGACGGGTCCTCAACGGCTACCTGATGGCGTACATCATCTTGCAGACGCTGCTGGTGCATGTGCCGCTGCTGATCGCGCTGGTGTCGGGCGACATGGTGTCTGGCGAGGCCGGCATGGGCACGCTCCGGCTGCTGGCGAGCCGTCCCGTAAGCCGTACGCAGCTGCTGCTCGGCAAGTTCCTGGCATCATCGGTGTACACGGTGGCGCTGCTTGTGTGGATGGCGCTGTGGACGCTGTTCTTCTCGCTGTGGCTCTTCGGCGCCGACGACCTGGTGATCATGAAGAGCGAGGTCGTGACGCAGATCCTGCGTTCGGATGTGATGTGGCGCTACGCCGCCGCCTTCGGCTTCGCGACGGTCGCGATGGTGACGGTCTCGTCGCTGGCCTTCCTGCTCAGCCTCTTCGCGGAGAATTCGATCGGGCCGATCATCGCGACAATGAGCATCGTCATCGTCTTCACCATCCTCAACTCCCTGGGGCTGCCGTTGTTCGATGCGGTGAAGCCCTGGCTCTTCACCACACACATGCTGGGCTGGAAAGGGTTCTTCGACGTGCAGCTCGGCGCCGACAACGAGCAGGTCGTCGGCTCGGTCGAGAACCTGCCGGCAGTGCTGCGCTCGGCGGCGATCCTGGGGGTGCATATCGGACTGTTCCTGGCCCTGTCGGTGGCCGTCTTCAGGCGGAAGGATATCCTCTCGTAAGGGATGGGGATAGGATCGGGCAGGACCTTCCCCCCGAAATCGGATCTCGGCGTGGAAGGCAGATGTTCCGGATGTTGGATGCGTCAGGTGATCTGTGCTCGATGGGAAAGTCTGTTGACCGCATGGATTCACCTCTGCCATATGACATGGCCTTCTGCGTGTCAACGTCCCGGGTGCCATGCCAGTCGTGGTCTTACCATTCCTCTACATGCCTACGGTAAGGGTTGGCCGCTGACAGGCCTGTCGCCTGGTCCTGACGCCCGGGACCGGATCCGCAAGCCGATGCCACTCGTAACGTTCTTTCAGTTGTCAGACGGAGGGAGTACGACCCGCGAAGGTGCTGCCTGACCACGGATGCCGCACAGCGCTTTCTTGGGGTGGATATCGGGTGTTCCAACAGGTTGACCTGTCGCCATCCCTCTCCGGCAAGCAGGCGGCTGTGACTTCTGTCACAATGCCCTGTGCCGTCGGCCTGTACCTTTATCCCGTACCACCCACGCCCGACGACGCAACATGCCGCCAGACACCCTCCACATCCTTGGATATGCCTCCTCCTTCCTGATCGGCATTTCACTCGGGCTGATCGGCGGTGGCGGCTCCATTCTGACCGTACCCGTCCTAGTCTACCTCCTCGGTGTGGAGCCGGTCATGGCCACGGCCTACTCCCTGTTCATCGTCGGCCTCTCCAGCCTTGTGGGGGCCTATCCCAAGTACCGGGAAGGGCTGGTGGACCTGCGCACGGCCGCTGTCTTCGGCATCCCCTCCATCGCGGCCGTCTTCGTCACTCGCAGCCTCATTGTGCCGGCCATCCCCGAAACCATCGGGCGGCTGGGCGAGGTGACCGTCACCCGGGGCGTGCTGATGTTGCTGCTCTTTGCCACGCTGATGGTCGCCGCCAGCATCTCGATGATCCGCAACACGCCACCGCAGCGGCAGGAGACGTCCTCCGGGGAACGCGTGTTCAACTATCCGATGATCCTCCTCGAAGGGGCTGTCGTCGGCGTCCTCACGGGCCTCGTCGGCGCGGGCGGCGGTTTCCTCATCATCCCCGCGCTCGTGCTGCTGAGCGGTCTGCCGATGAAACAGGCCGTCGGCACTTCGCTGCTCATCATCGCCGCCAAGTCGCTCATCGGATTCCTCGCCGATGCCACCCGGTATGCGATGGACTGGCGCTTGCTGTCCATCGTCACCGCCATCGCGATGGCCGGCATCCTCGCGGGCAACCGCGTCAGCCGCCGTATCGACGGCGACCGGCTCAAGACAGGCTTCGGATGGTTCGTCCTCGTCATGGGCCTGTACATCCTCGTCCGTGAAGGCCTGATGGGCGGCGGCGGAAGTCACTGAGCCGATGCACCTGCCAGGACCCGCCATCCAAGACATCACCAAATCCCGATTTGGATCGAGCACAGGGATGATGAGAAGTCGATATGAATGGTAGAATGATCGTTAACCCTAACTTTGGACAGGTGAAGACAAAGCAATCAAGGAAGGATGCGGGGGCTGGCCGCCGGGGGTTCCTTCGGCGGGCGGCATGGGCGGGAGCCGCCACTGCCCTGGGGGGTGTCCCCGGCGTAGCGGCGGCGGCCGTCGCTGGGGAGGCCGGTATCGACACGGCGCGGGAGGTTGCGGGGAAGGGGCATGTCACGCTGCTGATCACGTCCGACATCCATGCGCAGCTGCACACCCACGACGAGTTCTTCTGGGAGCAGGACAAGCCCGTGTTCCGTCGCCGGGGCGGGCTGGCGGTGCTGAAGACGATGGTGGAGCACTACCGCTCGAAGGACCCGGAGAATACGCTGCTCCTCGACGGCGGCGACTTCTTCCACGGCAGTGCCGTCGCCACTTTCACCGAGGGGGAGGCGCTGATCCCCATCCTCAACGCCTTCGACTACGACCTGATCCTTCCGGGCAACTGGGAGGTCGTGTACAAGAAGCGCAAGATGCTCTTCGACATGGGACACAGCAATGCTGCCAAGGTCTGTGCCAACATGTACCACCGCACCTCGGGCGAAGACAACGGCGAGCTCATCTTCCCGCCCTACTGGGTGCGGTATGTGGGTGGTGTCAAGGTGGGCATCATCGGCTATACCGACCATCTCACACCCCGACGGCAGTCGCCCGCCTACAGCGAGGGTATCCGCTTCGAGCATGCTGACCGGAATGTGGCCCGCTACATCCGCCTGTTGCGCGAGGTGGAGGGATGCGCCATCGTCCTGCTCTTCACCCATATGGGGCTTGCCCAGCAGGTGGGCCTGGCCAACAACCCCGCCGTGGCGGGTGCCGACTTCATCCTCGGCGCCGACACGCACGAGCGCGTCCGCGAGTCCATCCAGGGGAAGTACTGCAAGGTCGTCGAATGCGGCGCCTTCGGATCCTTCCTCGGAAAACTCGAACTATGGGTGGAGGGTGGCAAGCTGGTGCGGCACCAGTACGACCTCCTCGATGTCGACCCCGCCAGATACAAGCCCGACCCCGGCGTCAAGGCCCTCGTGGAGGCCGCCGACGCGCCCTTCCGCAAGGACCTCGACACGGTCATCGGCACATCCGCCACTCCGTTGATGCGGTACTTCGTGATGGAGAGCCCGATGGACAACCTCATCACCGACGCCATCCATTGGAAGTTGAAGCCCGATATCGCGCTGAGCAACGGCTTCCGTTTCTGCCAGCCACTTGCCGTGGACCCTAAGACGGGCAGGGCCGAGATCACAAGGGAATTCCTATGGAACATGCTGCCCGTCGACAGCGAGGCGAAGACGGGATATGCAACAGGCCGGCAGATCCGGGACTGGCTAGAGCAGGAGTTGCAGAATGCCTTCGCGCCCGACCCCGCCAAGCGCTTCGGCGGCTGGTTCGTGCGGTTCGCAGGGATGGAGGTCAACTTCACCATCGGCAACGCCTATGGCCAACGCGTCAACCGGGTGATGGTGAAGGGCGAGCCCCTCGACCTCGCCAGATCGTACCTGATATCCGCCTGTGAGCGGGAGGGTGACCCCGACGATACGCTCTGCCGCATCGAGAAGGTCGCCTCGCCGCAGCGCACCGGCCTTCAGATGCATGCCATACTGGAGGAATACCTCGCGAAGCATTCGCCCGTGGCGCCGCGCCTGGAAGGCAGGGCGACGGCCACCGACCAGCCGCCGACGCTGCTGACGCAGCTGCAGGGGACGACCTACACCTTCCGATAGACGATCCAAAACCGACTGCCGCATGTGGAGGATACTCAAGACGCACTGGCCGCCAGTGGCCCTGTCGCTGACCATCACGGCCTACGGCCTGTGGGCCTGGCGGTCGAGGGATGTGTCGGGCATGCCGGCGTCCGCCTTGCCGTCACCGGCCGACAGCACCTGGCAGGCCCCAAGCCTCCACCTCGACAGGAGCCTGCAGGGAGCGGAGCGGCACCTCGTCATCTACGGCGAGGAACTCATCGCCCATACGGCACGCTACCTCGGCCCGAACGGCAGCGTGGCTCCCCTGGGCAATGGCATGAACTGCCAGAACTGCCACCTCTCGGCCGGGCGCCTCGCCTGGGGCAACAACTACGGCGCCGTGCAGTCGACCTATCCCCGCTACCGCGACCGCAGCGGCAGCATCGAAGATGTCTACAAGCGCGTGAGCGACTGCTTCCAGCGGAGCCTCAACGGCAAAGCGCCCGACAGCCTGAGCCGCGAGTTCCAGGCCATCGCCGCCTATGTCCGCTGGCTCGGCAGGGATGTGCCCAAGGGCGTGAAGCCCGTCGGCAGCGGCCTGCGCAAGCTCGCCTACCTCGACAGGGCGGCAGACCCCACCCGCGGCGCCCTTGTCTATTCGGCCCGCTGCGCCAGCTGCCATGGTGCCGACGGACAGGGCGTCATGGCTGCCGACGGCCTCGAATACCAATATCCGCCGCTCTGGGGCGAACACAGCTACAATACCGGTGCCGGACTGTTCCGCCTCTCCAACTTCGCCGGTTACGTGCACAGCAACATGCCCTTCAACCAGGCCACGCACACGAAGCCCGTACTCACGACCGAGGAGTGCTGGGACGTGGCGGCGTATGTCAACAGCCGCCCCAGACCGCACAGGCAGCCCGGCGGCGACTGGCCCGACATCTCGAAGAAACCCGTAGACCACCCCTTCGGACCCTACGCCGACGGTCACACGGAGCAGCAACACAAGTACGGCCCCTATCCCCCGATACTCGCCGCACGGAAGAAGTCCGATGCGGCGGCGGGCAAATGAGCCCGCACGGCAATGCCCGGCGAACCCAACCTCATATTCATCTTCACCCCAGAACCCATCAATCGGACATCCATGGAATGGATCCTGCAACCCTGGCCCTGGTACGTGGCCGGCCCGCTGATCGGCCTCACCGTGCCGATCCTGCTCATCCTGGGCAACAAGGCCTTCGGCATCTCCTCCTCGCTTAGGCATATATGTGCCGCCTGTGCACCTGCCAACATCCCCTTCTTCCGGTACGACTGGAAGCGGGAGCGATGGAACCTGTTCTATGTCGCCGGCGTCCTCATCGGCGGCGCGATCGCCGCGAGATTCCTGACGACGGGCGAGCCCATCGCCGTCGACACGCGCCTCATGGAGGAGCTGTCGGCCTATGGCATCACGAGCACCGAAGGGCTCGTGCCCACGGAGTTGGTATCCTGGGAGGCGTTGATGCATCCCCGCGGCCTCGTGATGATGGTGGCGGGCGGCTTCCTCGTCGGCTTCGGGACCCGCTATGCCGGCGGCTGCACCTCGGGTCATTCCATCATGGGCCTCAGCAACCTGCAATGGCCCTCGCTGGTGGCCACCTGCTGCTTCATGGCGGGAGGCTTCCTCATGGCCAATTTCATTCTTCCCTACATCCTAAGATTATCCCACTGACACCTCATCATCGCAGATCATGACCACTCCCAACCCTGCCACACCGGCCACGACGCTCTCCTCCACGACATCCCTGCTCAAATACATCTTCGCCGGCATCCTCTTCGGGATCCTGCTGGTGAAGGCCGAGGTGATCTCCTGGTTCCGCATCCAGGAGATGTTCCGCCTGCAGAGCTTCCACATGTTCGGCGTGATCGGCTCGGCCGTCGTCACCGGCATCCTGTCCTTACAGCTCATCAAGCGGTTCAAGGTACGAACCCTCGACGGCGATCCCATCGTCATCGAGGACAAGACCTTCCACAAGGGCCAGATCTATGGCGGACTCCTCTTCGGCTTCGGCTGGGCCGTCACCGGTGCCTGTCCGGGTCCGCTCTTCGCGCTCATCGGCTCCGGTGCCACCGCCGTTGCCGTGATCCTGTTCAGCGCGATCCTCGGTACCTGGACCTACGGCCTGCTGCGTGAGCGGCTGCCGCACTGACTCGGATCGCATGCGATGACAAGCGTGTACATGTCATCGTCGCTGGCATGTCCTTCAAACATGTGCATATCGCGACTGAAGGCGTTCCTGGGATGGATATCGAAGTCCGGCGGCTATGCCTGAGCGGAAGTCGAAGGGTTGACGGTCTGGAATGCCGTCCCGTCACAGGGTGGTGACCGATAGCCTTGAGATGTTTCGTATGACCGTAACCGTTATCTGTTCATAGGCATGAAAAGAGCCGCGTCCTATGGGGGACGCGGCTTATTATCTTATCACACGGTACGGTCAGGCGTACTTGGTGATGCCGGGCACTGCGACCTTGTAGTGCCCGTCGGCGTCGGGCAGCACGGGGGGTGCTGCGGCGAAGTCGTAGATGGTGGGCTGCAGGTTGATGCCCGACTGCAGGGCCTTGTCCATCGCGATGACCTGTCCGGAATAGGTGGCCATGCGGCCGAGGATGGACGTCATGGTGCTCATGGCGCCGTTGTGGGCGTCGGCGAACTTGTATTCTCCCTTGGCGACGGCGGCGAAGAGTTCGTCGTGTTCGGTCTGGTAGGGGTTGTTCTCGGCCTTCCCGTCGAACTGGTAGAGGGTCTTCCCGGTGTGGTCGGTGATGCGGGCCTTGCCGCAGAGGATGCGGCCCTTGGACCCGAAGATATGCTCGTCGACGCGGGCCATGGTGCCTTTGATGTGGCGGCACTGGCTGTTGAGGATGGAGCCGTCGGCGTATTCGAACTCGACGTAGTGGTGGTCGAAGATCTCGCCGTGGTCCTTGCCCTTGCGCACTTCACGGCCGCCCATGCCCTGGGCCTTGACGGGGTAGCCGCCCTTGAACCAGTTGACGACGTCGATGTTGTGGATGTGCTGTTCGGTGATATGGTCGCCGCAGAGCCAGTTGAAGTAGTACCAGTTGCGCATCTGGTATTCCATCTCGGTCTGTTCGGGCTTGCGCGCACGCACCCAGACGCCGTCGTTGTTCCACCAGGCCTGGGCCGAGGTGATCTCGCCGATGAGGTTGCGGCGCTTGTAGAGTTCGCGGTAGGAGTTCTGGTAGTGGCGTTGCAGGCCTACGACGACGTTGAGCTTCTTGCGCTTGGCCTCCTCGGCGGCGGCCAGCACGCGCTGCACGCCGGCGGGGTCGGTGGCCACTGGCTTCTCCATGAAGATCTGCTTGCCCTGCTTGACGGCCTCCTCGAAGTGGATGGGACGGAAGCCGGGGGGGGTCGCGAGGATTACGACGTCGGCCAGGGGGATGGCCTTGAGGTAGGCGTCGAAGCCGGTGAAGCGCCGCTCTTCGGGAACGTCCACGCGCGACTTGACATCACGTCCCTTCGCCGCGTTCTCGTCGGAGGTGATGGCCTTCAGGCAATCTTCCAGACGGTCGCGGAAGGCGTCGGCCATGGCCACCAGGCGTACGTTCTGCGCCGTCGACAGGGCCTGCATGGCGGCACCCGTGCCGCGTCCGCCGCAGCCGACGAGGGCCACGCGGATCACATCGTCGGCGCCCGAGTGATAGTTGGCGCGCGACAGCAGCGGAGCGGCCATCAGTCCGCCGGCGAGGAGCGTACCCTGCCGCACGAAGTCGCGGCGTGATGCATTGGCTGGATCGTTGTTTTCTTTCATGATGGGGTCGTTGGGGGTGGGTTGTCTCAGTTTCCGAGATACAATGTATAGAATTTTTCCGCTTCCTCCCGCGTCGGCTGCAGCTTGGGCCTGACGATGCGGAAGCCCACGAACATGCCGTCCGTCAGCCACCAGCGGCTGCGCGGGATCTGCGGGTCGCGCTGGTTCCAGGAGGGGTCCGACTTCCCCCGTCGGGCCGGACCGATGATGGCGGCCGCATCCGCGTAGGAGCCGCCCCGCACGCTGCGCGGGTAACGGGCGGCGGGCTTGAGGAGGGGGTCGACGGCTGTCTCACCGATCTTGGCGAAGTAGGCGGGGTCGTACTGGTCGAGGGTCCATTCGGAGAGGTTGCCAAGCATGTCGTACAATCCCCAGGCGTTCGGCTTCTTCTGCCCGACCTTCTGGTACTTGCCCTTGCTGTTGCCGGCGTGCCAGGCATGGAGTCCCAGCAGTTTCGGGTCGTTGCCGAAGGGGTAGGGGGTGGTGCTGCCCGCCCGGCAGGCGTACTCCCATTCGGCCTCGGTGGGCAGCCGGTAGAAGACGCCTGTCTTCGTGTAGAGCCACCGGCAGAACATCATCGCCGCATCGACGCTCATGCTGTTCATCGGAAAGCCCCCGTCCTTGCCCATCCCCCAGCTCAGGTCGATGTACTGCGCCGTGGGACGGGTGACCGCATCCACTTTCGAGCCCTGCTCGAAGCCCTCGTCGCGGAAGAAGATACCGAACTGGTCGTAGGTGACCTCATGGGCACCCATCCAGAAGTCGGAGACCCTGACCTGGCGTCCTTCCTTCGCCGTGCCCATGCGGAAGGAGCCGCCCTGGATGGCCACGAGCGACAGGGGAACGGCCGTGCCGGGGATCTGGATGGAATGGTTGTGGAAGGCCGTGTCCTGGGCGAGCAGGGAGAAGGGGAGGAGAAGCCCGAGGAGGAAGGGAAGTCTTGCCAAGGGTTGATTTACCTGCAATCTAAGGAATCGCAGAGGCATGCGGAAGAGGTTCGACCGATTCGCCGCACATCGGGCGTACCTGCCCGACGTCCGTGTTTCCAGCGTTCATTCATTGCGCCTCATTGCCTAACTTAGGCTTTCAAACCACTCCCATGATCCGCCGCCAGTTCCTCCGCCAGACCGGTCTCGCCGCCGGCTCCCTCCTCTCCGCCGGCCTCGTCCACGACGTTCATGCCCGCACGGGGGCGGCCGCCGAGAAGCCCTTCAACCTCGACTACGGCTTCCATGACGGCATGTTCGCGGCCCATGCGGGGAAGGACTTCGTCGACCAGATCCGCTTCGGGCATGAGAGGGGCTTCCGGTCCATCGAGGACAACGGCATGATGTCGCGCACGCCCGAACAGCAGGAACGCATCGGCCGCACGCTGGCCGACCTGGGCATGCGCATGGGCGTCTTCGTCGTCACCACCGAACAGTGGCATTGGAAGACCACGCTGGCCACGGGACGCCAGGAGTGGAAGGACCGCATCGTACGCGACTGCCGCACGGCCGTGGAAGTCGCCAGGCGCTGCGGTGCCAAATGGATGACCGTCGTCCCCGGCAACTACGATCGCAGCCTGCCCATCGACATCCAGACGGGTAACGTCATCGACGCCCTCCGCCTCGGCGCCGAGGTGCTGGAACCCCACGGCCTCACCATGGTCCTCGAACCCCTCAGCGACAACCCCGACCTCTTCCTCCGCCACTCGACGCAGACCTACATGATCTGCCGCGCCGTCAACAGCCCCGCCTGCAAGATCCTGTTCGACATGTACCACATGCAGCGCAACGAGGGCGACATCATCAAGAACATCGACCGAACCTGGTCCGAGATCGGATACTTCCAGATCGGCGACAACCCCGGCCGCAAGGAGCCCACCACCGGCGAGATGAACTACCGCAACATCTTCAAATACATCCACGGCCGCGGCTTCAAGGGCATCCTCGGCATGGAGCACGGCAACGCCAAACCCGGCAAGGACGGCGAACTCGCCCTCATCCGCGCCTACCGCGAAAGCGACGCCTTCCTCTGAACGGGTTTGTGACCCCCTTCGCAACCCTTACGCGCCTGCCTTGTTATGGTGGCATGATCCGGATGACGCCCGCCCTGCCGCTGCTCCTGCTGTCCCATCTCGCGCCCGCACAGGATGCCGCCTCGCTCGTGAAACGCCTCCGTGCCAAGATGGACGTCGTCAACGACTACCGCGCCACCGGCACGCTCAAGACCGACGTGAGTTTCCTCCGCATTCCCATCTCCAAGGTCAACGTCCTCTACCGCAAACCCGACCGCTTCCGCATCCGCAAGGATGGCGGCATCTCCCTCCTTCCCAAGGGCGGCATCAGCATCAACCTCAACGCCATGCTCGCCCTCGGCGACGTCACCGCCGTTGACGCCGGGCAGTCGGTCCTGGGCGGCAAAACCCTGCGTATCGTCAAGATGCTGCCTTCCTCCGAGTCCTCCGACATCATCCTCTCCACCCTGTACATCGACGAAAAGGAACTCCTCGTGCGCAAGTCTGTCACCACCACCCGCGGCAACGGTACTTACGAGATGGAGATGGACTACGGCCGTCAGTCCGGCTACGGACTGCCCGACAAGGTCGTCGTCTCCTTCGACACGCGCGATTACAAGCTCCCCAAGGCCATCACCTTCGAGTACGAGACGGGGGAGAAGCCTGCAAAACCCGCCAAAGAAGCCAAAGACAAGAAGGGGAGGGTGGAGATCGTCTATCAATCCTACATCATCAACAAAGGGATACCCGACGCCGAGTTCAAGTGACCTTCCTGCTAGCCCTCAAACCCTGGTTGGAATCTCAAGCCCCGTGGAAGTTCTCAGAACCGGGGGTAGTTCTGAGGACATGGGGTGGTTTCGAGAACCGGGAGGGGTTCTCAAAACCCGGGTAGGTTCTCAGAACCGGGGGCAGTTCTGAGGACATGGGGTGGTTTCGAGAACCGGGAGGGGTTCTCAAAACCAGGGTAGGTTCTCTTAACCGGGGGTAGTTCTGAGGACATGGGGTGGTTTCGAGAACCGGGAGGGGTTCTCAAAACCTGCGAATGGTGTCGATGATTCCCGGATGGATAGATGATGGAATGAATGAAAAGGCCCTCAGGCCTCTTCGATGCGTTCGTCCTCCATGCGGGAGACGACGCGGTGGGCCGTCTTGCGCAGGGGGTTGATGCGGGCTTCGGCGTATCCCATGCGTTTGTTGAAGATGTCAATGGCGGTGAAGAGGGCTTCGCGGAAGGAGGCTTCGTCGGCGCGGTTCTTGCCGGCGATGTCCATGGCGGTGCCGTGGTCCGGGGAGGTCCGTATGCCGGGGAGCCCGGCGGTGAAGTTGACCCCTTCGCCTGCGCCGAGCGACTTGAAGGGGATGAGGCCCTGGTCGTGGTACATGGCCAGCACGGCGTCGAAGCGGGTGTAGTGGCCATGGGCGAAGAAGGCATCGGGGCTGTAGGGGCCGAATGCCATGAGGTCGAGGTTCTTGCGGGCCTCTGCCAGGGCGGGTTTGATGATCTCGACCTCTTCCTTTCCGGTGAGGCCGTCGTCGCCGGCGTGGGGGTTGAGGCCGAGGACGGCCACGCGGGGTTTGTCGATGCCGAAGTCCTTGCGCAGCGATTCCCTGAGGATGCACAGTTTGGAGAGGAGCCGTTCCCGGGTGATCTGGCCGGCGACCTCGCTGAGGGGGATGTGTTCGGTGACGACGCCGACGCGCATGTTGTCGGCCAGCATCAGCATGAGCACGTCGGATGCGCCGAAGAGGGATTGGAGGTAGGGGGTATGGCCGGTGAAGGGGAAGTCGGCCTGCTGGACGTTCTTCTTGTGGATGGGTGCGGTCACCAGGCAGTGGATGCGGCCTTCCTTGAGGGCTTCGGCCGCGGCCCGGAGCGATTCCACGGCGTGCTGCCCGCCGGTGGCGTCCACCTCGCCCGGCTGGATGGGCATCTCGTTCTCCCAGAGGTTCATGACGTTCACCTGTCTGGGGTTGAGGCGCTGCAGGTCCTTGGTGACGTTGAAGGTGAAGTTGATGTCGGCCATCGACTTCCGGTAGAAGTTGACGACCTTGTTGGATCCGAAGACGACGGGTGTGCAGAATTCGGCGATGCGGCTGTCGGAGAGGGTCTTGATGATGATCTCGGGACCGATGCCGTTGATGTCGCCCATGCTGACGCCCACGATGGGCTTGGACTGCGTTCCGCTCATGTGGACCGTTTGGTTGTGGGTTTCAAATGTACGCCGAAAAGGGGGGATCCATTCTGTAATTTTGCCCTGTGTACACGCTGAAGAAGTCGTTGGGACAGCATTTCCTTCGTGACGAGGGCGTGTGCCGGCGCATCGTCGCCGAGCTCGGCGCCGCACCGTTCCGGCAGTTGCTGGAGGTGGGGCCGGGTGGCGGGGCCCTGACGCGATTCCTCCTGGAGGTCCCCGACGTGGACTTCCGCGCCGTCGAGCTGGATGCGGAGAAGGTGCGTTTCCTGATGGGCCGCTATCCTGCGCTGTCGGGCCGGCTGACCGAGGCGAGCATCCTCGACATCCCGGTCCCTTTCGCGGGGCCGTTCACGGTCATCGGCAACTTTCCCTACAACATCTCCTCGCAGATCCTCTTCCGGGTGCTGGACTGGCGCGCCCAGGTGGAGCGGGTCGTCGGGATGTTCCAGAAGGAGGTGGCTGTGCGCATCGCCGCGGGCCCGGGCAGCAAGGATTACGGCATCCTGAGTGTCCTCCTGCAGGCCTATTTCGACGTGCGTTATCTCTTCGAGGTGGACGAGCGGTGCTTCCAGCCGCCGCCGAAGGTGAAGAGCGGCGTGGTGAGCCTGACGGCGGCGGGCGATCCCTACGGTGTGTCGGACGACCGGAAGTTCCGGATCCTCGTCAAGGCGGCCTTCGGCCAGCGCCGGAAGCAGTTGCGCAATCCGCTGAAGTCGCTGTTCCCGGTCTCCGAGCTGTCGGACCCGCTATTTTCTCGTCGCGCGGAGCAGTTGTCCGTGGCCGAGTTCGTATCCCTCATCCCCCGCATGTCATGAAGCCCCTGGTCATTGTCACGGCCGACGCCCACCCCCTGCTGCGCGAGACGTTGGAGGCGAAGGGCCACCGTGTGGAGTTGCTGCCGGCCATCACGGCCGAGGAGCTTGCCGGCCGCATCGAAGCCTGCGAGGGGCTTGTCGTCACGACGCGGCTGCGGGTCGATGCTTCCCTGCTGGCGTCGGCGCCGCGGTTGAAGTGGGTCGCCCGGCTTGGCAGCGGCATGGAGCTGGTCGATACGGAGGCTGCCGCCGCTTTGGGCGTCCGCTGTGTGAGCAGTCCGGAGGGCAACCGCAATGCCGTGGCGGAGCATGCGCTGGGGATGCTGCTGTCGCTGATGCACCGCATCCGCGTGTCGGCCGACGAGGTGCGGCAGGGCCTATGGCGACGCGACGCCAACCGGGGCACCGAACTCGCGGGCAAGACCGTGGGCATCATCGGATACGGCCATACGGGCGGGGCCTTCGCCCGCCTGCTGCAGCCCTTCGGCGCGACGGTGCTGGCGTATGACAAGTACCGCTTCGGGTTCGCAGCAGGCCATGTGCATGAGGCCGGGCCGGAGCAGGTCGCCCGCTACGCCGACGTGGTGAGCCTGCACCTGCCCCTGACCGCCGAGACGACCCGTTATGCCGACGCCGCCTTCTTCCGTGCGCTGCAGCGGAAGCCCTGGTTCGTGAATACGAGCCGTGGCGCCGTGCACGACACCGCGGCGGTGGCCATGGCCCTCCGCGAGGGGCTCGTGTCGGGCGTGGCGCTGGACGTGTTGGAGACGGAGCCGCCCGTGGGCGTCACGGGCGAAGAGGGGGAGGCTATAAGGTACCTGCTGTCGGATGCGCGCGCCATCGTGACGCCGCATATCGCCGGGTACAGCCATGAATCGTACCGCGAGATGGCGGCCGTGGTGTTGCGGAAGCTGGGCTTCCTGTGAGTCCCATGTCAGGCGGTGAGGTTCGCTGTGGTGCGACGGGTTGCGGCCGTTGTGGGTTGAGGCGGGGCGGCGTCGAGGATGGCCTGTACGGCCAGCTGTGCCGAGGCCATGTCGAGGCGTTCCTGCAGCATTTCGGCCATCGTCTCCAGATAGGCCGACACGTCGTCCCGGCGGTTGCGTTCCAGCCAGCGGAAGCCGCCGGGCAGGCGTTCGAGGACCTCCCTGTCGTCGAGATGCTCGATATGGCGGATGTCGCTGGGGGTGAGGCCGTGCTGCATGAGTTCGCCCACCAGCCGGTCGGCGGGCAGGTCGCTGACCGGGCACCAGTCCTCTGCGATCTCGGTCCATTCCCCGATGCCCGTGTGGGCGATCCTGAGGATATCCTTGCCCGTACGGTCGGTCATGACCTGAAGGAGGTTACCGCAGTTGCAGGATCCGTGGTCGCCCCAGGCATAGTGGGCACCTTGCGAGAGTCTGAGGGCGGTTTCCCGAAGGGAAGCGATGAGGAAGGGGTTCGGTGTGGCCATGGACTGGGTTTCTCAGGAGTGGAACAAACGACGGGGCGGAAAGGTTTGTGATGTCTCGATCAGACCACCACGTTGATCATTCGGTTGGGGACATGTATGATCTTCTTCGGTGGCTTTCCATCGAGCCATCGCTGGACGACGGGGTCGGCCATGACGGCCGCCTCGACGGTCTGCTGGTCGGCATCGAGGGGCAGCGTCAGTTCGCTGCGCGTCTTGCCGTTGACGGCGACGGGGTAGGCCTTGGTGGTCTCCACCAGGTAGTGCTCCTCGACGGTGGGGAAGGGTTGGTCGAGGATGGAGTCGGCATGTCCGGTCGCCTGCCAGAGTTCCTCGCAGAGATGGGGGGCGTAGGGGTTGAGGGTGATCAGGAGTTTCTCGAGCACCTGCCGTTTGTGGCAGCCGAGGTCGGTGAGTTCGTTGACGCCGATCATGAAGCCGCTGACGGCGGTGTTGAAGGAGAATCGTTCGGTATCCTCCCCGATGCGGCGTACCATGCGATACAGGGCCTTCCATTCGGCGTCTGAGGGCTCGCCATCCGTGACGATGCATCCTTTCGTCTCGTCCATGAACAGCCGCCAGGTCTTCTTGAGGAAACGGTGCACCCCTTCGATGCCCTTGGTGTCCCAGGGCTTGTCCTGTTCGACGGGCCCGAGGAACATCTCGTACATGCGGAAGGTGTCGGCCCCGTAGCGTTCGACGACGTCGTCGGGATTGACGACGTTGTGGTACCGCTTGCTCATCTTCTCGAGGCGGGTGCCGCAGTGGTAGTTGCCATCCTCGCATGCGAAGGTGGCGTCGTGGAGGTCGGGCCTCCATCGGCGGAAGGCTTCGGTGTCGAGTTCGACGCCGTCGACCATGGAGACGTCGACGTGGATCTCGTCGGTCTCGTAGGCGTCCCTGAGGCCGGCCGACACGAAGCGGTTGGTGCCGCGGATGCGGTAGGCGATGCGCGAGTCGCCGCCGATCTTGCCCTGGTTGACGAGGCGTTTGAAGGGTTCGTCGAAGCCGATGAGGCCGAGGTCGAAGAGGGCCTTGGTCCACATGCGGCTGTAGAGTAGATGTCCCACCGCGTGTTCGGTGCCTCCGATGTAAAGGTCGACCTGTCCCCAGTAGTCGCTTGCCGTCCGTGCGCAGAACTCCGTTTCGTTACCGGGGTCCATATAGCGTAGGAAATACCAGCTGCTGCCGGCGAAGCCGGGCATGGTGTTGACCTCCCTCAGTCCGTCGGGTGTCTGTTTCCATTCGGGCAGGTTGGCGAGCGGGCCTTCTCCGCCGGGACCGGGCTTCAGGTCCTCGAGTGGCGGGAGGAGCAGCGGCAGTTTGTCTTCGGGCAGTGGGCGTGCGATGCCGTCCTGCCAGACGATGGGGAAGGGTTCACCCCAGTAGCGTTGCCGGCTGTAGGCGGCGTCTCGCATGCGGTAGTTGACACGGCGGTGTCCGATGCCGTCGGCCTCGATGCAGTCGATGGCCCTGTCGATGGCGTCGCGCATGACAAGCCCGTCGAGGAAGCCGCTGTTGACGAGGACGGCGTCCTTGGTGGGGTTCGCCTGGGTGCCGTCGTAGGCCTCGCCGATGATGTTGGTGATGGGCAGTCCGAACTGGGTGGCGAAGCGGTGGTCGCGTTCGTCGCCGCAGGGGACGCCCATGATGGCGCCGGTGCCGTAGCCGGCGAGGACGTATTCGCTGACCCAGACGGGGATGGGCCTGCCGGTGAAGGGGTGTATGCAGTGGCTGCCGGTGAAGGCGCCGGTGACGCGTTTTTCGGCCATGCGCTCGCGTTCGCTGCGGCCGGCCACCCAGGCGAGGTAGGCCTCGGCCTCGGCGCGCTGTCCTTCGGTGATCAGCGAGGGGACGAGTTCGTGCTCCGGGGCGAGGACCATGAAGTCGACGCCGAAGAGGGTGTCGGGCCGGGTGGTGTAGACGCGTATGCGACGGGCCGGGTCCGGCGGGGCGTCGCCGGTGCGCACTTCGAACTCGACCTCGGCGCCCTGGCTGCGCCCGATCCAGTTCGCCTGCATCTCCTTCATGCTCTCGGAGAAGTCGACCGTGGCCAGGCCTTCCAGGAGCCTGTCGGCGTATTCGGTGATGCGCAGGTACCATTGGCGGAGGCGTCGGCGGACGACGGGGTGGCCGCCGCGCTCGCTGACGCTGTTGACGACCTCGTCGTTGGCCAGCACGCAGCCCAGGGCCTCGCACCAGTTGACCTCGCCGTGGCCGCAGTAGGCGAGGCGGTAATGCATGAGCACCTCTTCCCGTCCCTTCTCGCCGAGCGCGGCCCAGTCGGCCGCCGTGAGGCGGAGGGCGGGATCGCCGGGGCAGGGGTGCTGCCCGTTGCCCGCGGCTCCGAGGATGTCGACGAGTTCGGCGATGCGGCGGGCGCGGCGGCTCCGCCGGTCGTACCAGCTGTCGAAGAGCTGCAGGAAGATCCACTGCGTCCAGCGGTAGTAGGAGGCGTCGCTGGTGCGTACCTCGCGCGTCCAGTCGTAGCAGAAGCCGATCCGGTCGAGCTGGGCGCGGAAGTTGGCGATGTTGCGGTCGGTGGAGACGGCCGGCGGGATGCCGTGTTCGATGGCGTACTGCTCGGCTGGAAGCCCGAACGAGTCGAAGCCCATCGGGTGCAGGACGTTGAAGCCCTTGAGGCGCTTGAAGCGGCTGTAGATGTCGCTGGCGATGTAGCCGAGGGGATGTCCCACGTGAAGACCTGCGCCGCTGGGGTAGGGGAACATGTCCAGCACATAGCATTTCGGTCGGGACGGGTCGTTCGTCACGCGGTAGGCGCCGCGGGCCTGCCAGGCGGCCTGCCATTTCCTCTCGATGTCCCTGAAGCGGTATTCCATGTGGGCGTGTCGGGTTGCGGGTCGAAGGGGGTCTGCCGCGCCTTCCGGCGCGGTCGCCGATGCGGGTGGCACGGGGTTTGCAAAGGTACGCAAAGCCGTCAAAAGGATTACATTTGCAGAGCGGCGGACGGTCGCCGCGGAGCGGCTCCGACCCCAGAACGACAACCCCCGACCACGTGAGAAGTTCCTCCCTGAAACGCAGCAAGCCCTCGTACTTCATGTCCATCCTGGGTGTGGCCCTCGTGCTGTTCCTGCTGGGCATCCTGGGCTGGATCGTCATCAACGCGTCCAAGCTGGAGAGTTTCTTCAAGGGCAACGTCCAGGTCAACGCCTTCATCCGCGAAGGGAGCCGCACAGCCGAGGTGGAGGCGCTCCGCGCGTACATCGAGGCCCGACCCTACGCCCGGCGTGTAGAATACGTCTCGAAGGACATGGCCCGCCGCAAGTTCATCGGGGAGGGCAACGACGACTGGAACAAGGTCCTCGACTACAACCCCCTGCCGGCGAGTGTCGACTTCTACCTCGACCCGGTGTACGTCAACCCCGACAGCCTGTCGCGCATCGTCGCCGACGTTCAGGGCCGCTTCTTCATCGTCAGCGAGGTCAAGTATCCCGATGCGGTCGTCAGCAGCCTCGACGCCATCGTCCGCAAGATCGCCATCATCCTGCTGTCCATCGCCGTCGTCCTCTGCGTGATCGCCATCATCCTCATCGACAACACGATCAAGCTGGCGATGTTCTCCAACCGCTTCCTCATCAAGACGATGCAGATGGTGGGGGCGACGCGCTGGTTCATCTCGCGCCCCTTCGACAAGCGCGCCGTGATCAACGGGCTCTTCAGCGCCGGCCTGGCCATCGCCGGCATCCTGGCCATCATCTACCTCGTGGAGGGCTGGTGGCTGCCGGAACTGCGGGTACTCCACGACACCCGCATGCTGGTCGTCCTCTGCCTGGTGCTCGTGGCCATCGGCATCGGCATCACCTTCATCAGCACCCACCGCAGCGTCACCAAGTACCTCCGCATGCGGCTCGACGAACTCTACTAGTCGCCTCCCCCGGGGCCATCTCGGACCAAACCCCTATTTTGCGCACCAATCACCCCATATGCAAAAGGAATCCAGGAAACTCTTCGGAAAGGACAACCTCGTCTGGATGGGCGTGGGCGCCGCCCTCATCGTGGCGGGCATCCTGCTGATGGCCGGCGGCAAGGGTCCCGACCCCAACGTCTTCGACGACAGCCAGGTCTACAGCGCCCGACGCATCACCTGGGCGCCCCTCCTGATCGTCGCCGGGCTGGCGACGCAGGTCTATGCCATCATGCGCAAGGGCCGGGCCTGAGGTCCGGGTCCGATCCTCCACCTCAAACGGGCCTTGCGACCCCACGCCATGACCCTGTACGAAGCCGTCATCCTGGCCGTCATCGAAGGCGTCACCGAGTTCCTGCCCGTCTCGTCCACCGGCCACATGGCCCTGGCGTCCGCCTGGATGGGCATACAGGACGACACCTTCACCAAGCTCTACGAGGTCGTCATCCAGTTCGGCGCCATCCTCTCGGTGGTGGTGCTCTACTGGCGGCGCTTCGTCGACTTCCGCTCCTGGGACTTCTACCTCAAGCTCCTTGTGGCCATCCTGCCCGCCCTGGCCTTCGGCGCATTGCTGAAGGACCATATCTCGGCCCTGCTGGGCAAGCCGCTGGTGATCGCGGTCATCCTCGCGCTGGGCGGGGTGGTGCTGCTCTTCGTCGACCGCTGGTTCCGGGCGCCCAGCATCACACAGCAGTCCGATGTCGGCTACCGGCAGGCGCTGGCGATCGGCCTCTACCAGGTCCTGTCCGTCGTCTTCCCCGGGCTGAGCCGGAGTGCCGCCACCATCATCGGCGGCATGCAGCAGCGCCTCTCGCGCCCCCTGGCGGCCGAATTCTCCTTCTTCCTGGCCGTCCCCACCATGTTTGCGGCCTCCGCCAAGAGCCTGTACGACGTCTGGAAGGAGGACCCGTCCGCCCTTGCGTCCGGCAACCTCTCGACGCTGCTGCTGGGGAGTGCCGTGGCCTTCGTCGTGGCCCTGCTGGCCGTCCGCTTCTTCATCGCCTACCTGCAGCGCAACGGCTTCCGCGCCTTCGGCTGGTACCGCATCATCGCCGGCGCGCTCATGGCGGGCCTCATCCTGGCGGGGCGCTGACCGGGTAATCGGTTTTTCGCTACCTTACCTGTCACCAACACGGCAAGATGCAGCAGACCTCACGCCGGCACACGCGCGCCTGGGCCATGTACGACTGGGCCAACAGCGCCTACAACCTGGTGATCACCTCCACCATGTTCCCCGCATATTACGAGGAGGTCACCCGCTCGGCCGACGGCACCGTCACCTTCCTGGGGATGCGGTTCGTCAACACGGCCCTCTACCAGTACGCGCTGGCTTTCGCCTTCCTCATCGTCGCCATCGCCTCGCCCATCCTCTCGTCCATCGCCGACTGCAAGGGCAACCGGAAGCAGTTCCTGCGCTTCTTCTGCACGCTGGGTGCGCTGGCCTGCTCCGGCATGTACTGGTTCGACGCGTCCAACCTCGGCCTCGGCATCGCCTGCGTCGTCCTGGCCTGCATCGGATTCTGGAGCAGCTTCGTGTTCTACAACGCCTATCTGCCCGAGATCGCCGCGGAGGCCGACCGCGACAGGGTCAGCGCGCAGGGCTTCACCATGGGCTACATCGGCAGCGTGATCCTGCAGCTCGTCTGCTTCGCCTTCCTCTTCAAGCCCGAATGGTTCGGATGGCTGGGCGTCAACGATACGGGCAGCGCCCTCCGCACCTCCTTCGCCATGGTCGGCCTCTGGTGGTACGGCTTCGCGCAGATACCGCTGCGCATCCTCCCCGAGGGGACGCCCGGTCCCGCCCGCCCGGGCAGCAGCCTCCTGGCGAGCGGCTTCCTCGAACTCGGCAAGGTATGGCGCGAACTCCGCCACCACCGCATCCTGCGCAGCTTCCTCGCCGCCTTCTTCTTCTACAACATGGGCGTGCAGACCGTCATGCTGGCCGCCACCCTCTACGGGAAGAGCGAGCTGGCCATCCCCGTCGACAACCTCATCATCGCCATCCTCCTCATCCAGGTCGTGGCCATCTTCGGCGCACAGGCCATGTCCCGCCTCGCCGCCCGCATCGGCAACCTGGTGGTCATCATGCTGGCCGTCGTCTTCTGGGTGGGCCTCTGCGTGGCCGGCTACCTCGTCCCCCGCGGCGACGTCCAGGCCTTCTACCTCCTCGCCGCCATGGTCGGCTTCGTCATGGGCGGCATCCAGAGCGTCAGCCGCAGCACCTACGCCAAGCTCATGCCGGCCACCCATGACACGACGGCCTGGTTCAGTTTCTATGACGTCACCGAGAAGATCGCCATCGTCATCGGCATGTTCAGCTTCGGCGCCATCACCGAGGCCATGGGCGGCTCCCAGCGCAGCTCCGTCCTCGCCCTCGCCCTCTTCTTCCTCATCGGACTGGCCCTGCTGGCCCGCACCCTGGCGGCAGCCCGGAAAAACGCCTGACCCATGCGACTCTACACCATCGACACCGAAAGGTTCCGGCTCGACGGCGGCGCCATGTACGGCGTCGTCCCCAAGGTCATCTGGAACAAGACCGACCCGGCCGACGAACACAACCGCATCGAGATGACCATGCGCTGCCTCCTCATCGAGGACGGCGACCGCCTCATCCTCGTCGACAACGGCATCGGCGACAAGCAGGACGCCCGCTTCTTCTCACACTACCACCTCCACGGCCCCGACACGCTCGAAGGGTCGCTCCGCCGCCATGGCTTCGGACACGCCGACGTCACCGACGTCATCCTCACCCACCTTCACTTAGACCACTGCGGCGGCTCCGTCGTCCGCCGGGGTGACCGCCTCCTGCCCGCCTTCCCCAACGCCCGCTACTGGAGCAACGAACGACACTGGCACTGGGCCGTACACCCCAACGACCGCGAGAAGGCCTCCTTCCTGTCCGACAACATCCTGCCCATCCGCGAGAGCGGCCAGCTGTCGATGCTGCCCGTACCCACCGCCGGCACGGCCCCCTTCGCACCCGACATCGAGGTCCGCTACGTCTTCGGCCATACCGACGCCATGATGCTCCCACAGGTCCGCTACAAGGGCCGCACGGTCGTCTTCGCAGCCGACCTCATCCCCATGGCCGGCCACCTCCCCATCCCCTACGTGATGGCCTATGACATGTTCCCCCTGACGACGCTCAAGGAGAAGCGCGACTTCCTCGAAACGGCCGCCGACAACGACTGGGTGATCTTCTTCGAACACGACGCCCGCCACGAGTGCTGCACGGTGGAGCGTACCGATAAGGGCGTCCGCATGCGCGAAGCCTTTTCACTGTCGGCCCTCTGAGCGCAGGACTCAGCCGGCCTTCACGATACGCGAGGTGAAGGGGTGACGCAGGTTGTAGCAGGCCTTCATGTCGACCTTGACGGAGCCCACGCTGATGGGGCTCTCGATGCGCAGGGGGATGCGGTTGCGGTCGTCCGACACCCAGACCGTCATCTTCTCGCCGCCGGAGAAGATGGTGCCGCTGATCAGCAGGGGGCTGAACTTGATGGCCCGGAAGCGGCCGAAGCGCGTTTTGACCTCCTCCCGCCCGATGTAGCGGATGTACAGCGAATAGACCTGCTCGTCGATGAACATCGAAAAGGGCACCTTGTCGCCCGGCTTGTAGCGGTCGAAGTCGATGTTCCGCGCGTAGTAGATCGCGCTGAGGACGTCCTGCACGCAGGGCGGGACGCTGTAGTTGCCCTTGGCGGTGACGGCGCGGTGGTTGGCCTGGTCGAAATCCACCGCCTCCTTTATCGTGTACCCGCCCTCGTAGACGTCGCGTTGGAAGCGGTAGGGACGGAGCGTGGCGGTGTCGATGAACGACTCGTACTTGTCGCGCACCTTGAAGATCCAGTCATAGCTGGGGTTGGAGGTCCCGATGCCTGTCAGGTGGTAGGCGGGCCGGTTGTTGTAGCCGGTCTGCTCGACGGTGAAGGAGGCCTCCCCGGCGTCGACATAGATGCCGATGACGTTGTAGAAGACCTTGAAGACGACCTTCTCCCCGTCCGAGAAGGTCATGTTGGAGATGCCGCAGAATCCGTCAGGGGCGGCGGTCTGGGCCGTCACGCAGGTCGACAGGAGCAGGGTGGCGAGGTACTTCAGCATGGCAAGCAAAGGTAGGCGATGCAATGGCGTGGCAGCGGGCCTGCCGTCATCTTTGGGAATCATTCAACGCCTGCCGTCGGACTCACCCGGCCTGGTGCGCCAGCGAAGGCCCAGCATGAGCAGGGTGCCCGCAGCGGCCGGCAGCGCCAGGTTGACCAGCCAGATGCCGGTGGAGGCGGCGCAGATGGCGAGCACGTCGGTCGAGAAGATGCCGAAGACGAGGAGGCTGTACTGCCAGCGCAGGCCCAGTTCGAGGAGGGCGATGTTGGGGACGACCGACATGAGCAGGAAGAACAGGGCCACGGCACGGCTCCCTTCGAGCCAGCCCACCTCCACCTGCAGCGCCCGCAGCATCAGCACGTACTGCACGACGAAGACGGCGTAGCGCAGTAGCGAGAGGCCGCCCACGACGGCCCACTGCCGGGACGACACCTGGGCCAGGGCGGGGAGATGCCGCGTCACCCGGCCCGCCGGCGGCCAGCGCGACAGGTACCGCAGGATGCCGTCGAGCCGCAGGACGAGGAGGGCGCCGACGACCACGAAGCCGCCTGTCAGCGCCAGGCCTGCTGTCCGTACCCCTGCCGGAAGGCCTGCACCCGCGAGCGCCGCCGCCAGCCCTTCCCCTGGCAGCAGCCCCGCCACGATGCCCGCCGTCAGCGTCACCAGCAGCTGCACCAGCCCGGCCGTCATGCTCAGCGAGACGGCCTCCAGCCGCCGCCCCTCCGGGATGTACAGGATGCGGCCGCCGTACTCGCCTATGCGGTTGGGCGTCGCCACCGAGAGGGCCACGCCCGCCAGCACCGACCGGAAGGCCCGGCCGAACGACAACGGCGTGACATGCGCCAGCAGCCATTTCCATTTCAACGCCTCCGTACCCCAGTTGACGATCATCAGCAGCCCGATGGGCAGCAGCCGCAGGAGGCCTGGCCCCCGGAAGTCCGACAGCAGCTCGCGCGCATGCACGGGCAGGTCGGGCATCGACGACAGCCTCGCCCAAAGCGCCCAGGACAGCCAGCCGAAGAGGGCCGGTCCCAACAGGAGGTTGAGTGCTATTTTGATACTTTTGCGCAGCCCCGTCCGTTGTCTCCCCTCAAAAATACCCCTTTGCCCAATACCCGCAGGATCATTCTCGGTGTCGACCCCGGCACGGTGGTGATGGGCCATGCCCTGCTGGAGGTCACCCCTTCGGGCCTCCGCATGCTGGCGATGGACGTCCTGCGGCTCGACACGCGGGCGGAGATGTTCGACCGGCTGCGTACCGTGCACGAGGCCGTCCAGGACCTCATCCGGCGCCACCGGCCCGAAGCCCTCGCCATCGAAGCCCCCTTCTACGGCAAGAACGTCCAAAGCATGCTCAAACTCGGACGGGCACAGGGCGTCGTCATCGCCGCGGCCCTGGCCGGCGGGCTCCCCGTGGCCGAATACTCGCCGCGCAGCATCAAGCAGGCCATCACCGGCAATGGCAACGCCACCAAGGAACGCGTATGGGTCATGCTGCAGCACACCCTCGGCATCGGGCCGGCGCTGACACGGCTGGACGCCTCCGACGCCCTCGCCGTCGCCGTCTGCCACCATTACACGCGCACGGCCCCGGTGCCCGCATCCCGGAAGACAGCCCGCAGGAAGGGGGGCGGCTGGGAGGCCTTCCTGCGCGACAACCCCGGGCGAGCCTCCTCCTGACCTCAGTGGAAACGCCGCCGGAAAGGCAGGAGCCCCAGGGCCGCCAGTGGGACCAGCCCTTCCACCGCCCGGAAGGCGCCGAAGAAGAGGTCAAGCCCGACGAAGGCCATCGCAGCGGCTACGACCAGCCAGAGCCCCCACCTTTCCATGACCCATACCCCGGAGACACCGGCGAACAGCCCCAGGCAGGCGACAGCCCGGAGGGCGGGGTGGAAGATGCCGTACGCGGCCGTCGCGCCGGAGAAGGCATGGAGGATGGCCAAGAGGCCCGCCGCCATCAAAGACAGGCAGATGGCGGTCACGGGCCAGGGTCTGTGCGTGGCGGGCATGGGCATCACAGGTGGCGGAGGATGCGCTGGCGACATGCCTCGAACTCGGCATCCGTCAGCCGTAGCTTGGGGCGGTTGAAGTTGAGGTCGTCGGCCGAATCAATCGGTACGAGATGCAGATGGGCATGCGGCACTTCCAGCCCGACTACCGACAGGCCGCAGCGGTTGCAGGGGTAGGCCCGCTCGATGGCCCTTGCGATGGGGCTCGCGAAGGTGAGGATGCCGGCCAGCAGGTCGTCCGGCAGGTCGAAGAAGCGGTCCGTCGCCTGCCGGGGGATCACCAGCGTGTGACCCTCCCGCAGCGGGTGGATGTCCAGGAAGGCATAGAAGCGTTCGTCCTCCGCGATGCGGTACGAGGGGATGTCGCCGTTGGCGATGCGGGTGAAGAGGGTGGACATGGGGTTCGGTTCAGACGGGGGCGCAGGCGCCGTTCAGATGGTGATCTTGTCGACCCGGAACGTCAGCAGCCCGTTCGGTGCCTGCACCACGGCGGTATCCCCCTCCCGCTTCCCGATCAGCCCCTTGCCGATGGGGGAGGTGACGGAGATCTTCCCTGCCTTGAGGTCGGCCTCCTTCTCGGAGACGAGCTGATAGGTCATGCTCTTCCCGCTGGCCATGTTGGTGATGGTGACACGGGTGAGGATCGTGACCCGGCTGGTGTCGATGGTGCTGGTGTCGATGACCCGGGCGGTGGCCAGCTCCGTCTCGAACTTGCGGATGCGCGCCTCGAGGATGCCCTGCGCCTCCTTGGCCGCGTCGTATTCGGCGTTCTCCTTGAGGTCGCCCTTCTCGCGGGCCTCGGCGATGGCGCGCGAGGCGGCGGGCCTGTCGACCGTCTTCATCCGCTGGAGTTCCGCCTTCATCTGCTCGAGGGTCTCCCGGGTGACGTAGATGATGTCGCTCATGGCGCTCTGCTTGTGCCCCATGGGGCGGGTGGAAAAAAGCACAACGCCCCAGTCGGACCCAGAGCGTTGCGGAGATACAAAAATATGGGATTCGTCGCTTCGGTCGGTCAGACCTTCGCCTTCTGGCGCGATACGTCCACGATCTTCGCCGCCTTGGCCTTTTTCTTCAGGAAGGCGATGGCCTTCTCCATGCCCGCCTCGCTCTCGAAACGGGCGCTCTCGCCGATCACGCGGCCGTTGTGCGAGAGCAGGTTGAAGGAGGCCTTGCCGTTCCTCGACTTCTTCCGGTCGTACTGTTCGTCGGACGCGGCGTTGAGCTGCACCGAGTTGATGCCGATCTTGCATCCCTGCTTGCTGCCATAGCCCTGGCCGCTCAGGATCACCTCGCCGTCCGTCTCCACGAGGGTGTACTCGAAGGTGCCGTTCTTGTTCCTGTCGATGATGAATCTTGCCATCTGCCGGTTTGATTTTGGTTGGCGGGCCCCGAAGGCCCTATGAAAGGAATGGGTAAGCGCTTAATCGATCCTGTCAGGGACATGACGACGCGTCGGTCGCGCATGTCCGTTGCCGGCGACATGTTCCGGGTTGTGGCGCTTTCCAGGCGTCCGTCACCGCTTCCGCCGGAGGTGAAATTAAATCAAATCCGGTACCCGGTGACGGGCGAATTAAATTTGCAAGAGCAAATGTAACGGAAAATGTAAATGAAAATTGCCGTGCCGGAGGAAAAATATAAGATTTACCCCCGCACGGACGACGGGGTCCGTGCGGGGGTCTGTCCGGCTCAGAGGTTCGGCGAGATGACGATCTCCACCCGGCGGTTGCGCATCCGGTTCTCCTCGGTGTCGTTGGGGTACTTGGGTCGCGACTCGCCGTGGCCGACGGTCTCCATGCGTTCGCCCGGCAGGCCGATCAGCTGGAGGTAGTCGAAGACGGCCTGTGCGCGGCGGCGCGACAGGACGACGTTGTACACCTCGGGGCCGCTGTCGTCCGTATGTCCTTCGATCTTGATCCGCGAATCGGGGAAGCGCTGGTAGATGGCCTTGAGGGTGGTCAGGTCGTTCTTGTAGGACTCGCTGATCTGGAAGGAGTTCTTCTCGAACATGAGGCCTGTGGAGAAGAGGATGCGGATGCGGGTGTCCTCGCTGGCGACCTGCGCGCTCGGGATGCGTATGCGGATCTCGCTGGCATGCGTCTCCATGACCTTCCTGATGCGCTCGACGCGGACGATGGAGTCGCGCAGCCGCTCGCGTTCCATGAGGGCGATGTCCATCTGCCGGCGGGGCCTGCCGCCGGGGTTGATGAACCGGATCATGGCGCTCGTGGTGTCGGTGCTCTCCATCTGGATATACTGTTCCGTGCTGTCGAAGTTGGCGCGGAGCATGGCGGTGTTGGGGGGGATGTAGCCCTGCGATTCGGCGAGCATGACGAAGTCGGTCGTATCGTACATCTCCTTGATGGGCAGGACGATGACCTCGGGCTGTGCCCTCAGCATCTGCCGCGTGACGTACTTGTGGCCGTTGAGGTAGAGGGTGACGGTGTCGTTGTCGATGATGCCGTTGTCGAAGAGCCGGAGCTGGAGGGTGTCGCCCGAGAGGACGATCTCGCGGAAGACCAGGTTGCGCCGGGCGTTGAAGCGGGCGTCGGAGGAGGTGTCGAGCGGCACGCGCACGGCCTTGCGCACCGGACGCACCCGGGGCGTGCGGTTCGGCTTCCTGGGCTGAAAGGAGAGGCTGGTGCCTAACTGTAGCTGGACCATGCTGGCGTATCGATCCTGCACCCCGGTGGAACCATTGGAGAAATTGCCGCCGATGCTCTTCATCGTCCACAGGAGGTTGGCGAAGACCCTTGCGCCGAGGATACTGCTCCTGTTGATGTCCATCCCGCTGCGCAGGCCCCAGGCGAAGGCGGGCCTCGTGTTGGAGATGCCGTTGACCGGGTTCTGGAAGCGGGTGATGCCGATCCCGCACATCAGGCCAACGAAGGGGTCCGTCTTACCCATCGCCCCCAGGTAGCGGATGGAGCTGACGAGGAGGTGGTTGAAGTTCGCCTTCAGTTCGGTCTTGCGGTACCCGGTTCCTTCGGGGTAGTGCCAGTCCTCGATCCGGGTGTTCTGCCCGAAATACATCAACTCGTAGGCGGCCTGGCGCTTGGGCCGGTATTCGAGCGTAAGACCGGGCTTGAAGCCGCCCTTGATCCGGTTGATGGAACCCGTCTGTGCCGGGTCCGGCGCGGCGTAGACGACCTCGTCGGACACATATATGGCTGAAGCGTGCACCCGTAGGCGCTGCGCCTGGAGACCGACTGCGGTCAGTGTGGCGATGGCGACCAGCAGGGCCGCCCGGATGTGGATCCTCATGCAAATGGGTTGGGTCGTTGGATGGACCGGTTTGCAGAGGGTAAGCTGTATGATAAAGGTAGGGGGATTCGGGCGGACAAGGCTTCGACCCATCGGCGAACGGTATGTAAATTTCGACGAAGGGACTTGGCATGCCGGGATCCTCGTCGGAGAGGGCCCGGCCAGGGTGTGGCGCGACAGCGGCATCGGCCGAAGGAACGCCGGGATCCGTCAGACTGGATGACCAAGACCGGGTATTGGGGAGAGGTCGCCTCGGGCAAGCCCGGGTGGGCTTTCCGCCTGGCATCATACGGGTCAGTCCGGCTTGCCGGGTCTGCGGAAGCGGATCATCGCACTGCTGCGTTCCGTGCTTTCGAGGCGGGCCTCATGGCGTACCCCTTCGACGTAGAGGATGAGTAGGGAGGTGTTCGGGGGTATCGTGCCCAGGTTCTCCGCCACCATCGTCAGTTCCATGCGGTCGCCGATGTCGGAGACGGGGATGCTGAGCCGGTGTGCCGTGGCCTTGAGCAGGATATGTGAGGCGATGAGCCGGTCGCCGAGGAAGATCGAGACGGAGTCGCCATCGACCTCCGCGTGGTCGTAGAAGTCGAGCCGGAGGGTGTCGCCCGCCACTTCGATCTCCTGTACCAGTGTCTTTTCCCGGGTCCGGAAGTGTTCCGTTGGAGAGCCAGGTTCGGCGGGCGGTTCCGGTCTGCGTGCTTCCGATACTGCCACGGGCGGTGTCTCGCGGCGGGTCTCCGCGGCGGGCGGCGGTACGGGCTCCGTGCGTTTTACGGGAGGGGGGTCGGCTTGTCTGGGCGGCTCCGGGCGCCGTACTTCCGTGGGTGTCGGGGGCGTTACGGCCGGCGCCTTAGCCACGGGCGGTGTCTCGCGGCGGGCTTCAGCGACGGGCGGCGGTACGGGCTCCGTGCGTTTTTCGGGTGGGGGATCGGCTTGTCTGGGCGGCTCCGGGCGCCGTACTTCCGTGGGTGTCGGAGGCGTTACGGCCGGCGCCTTCGCCACGGGCGGTGTCTCGCGGCGGGCTTCAGCGGCGGGTGGCGGGTCCGGTGCCGCTCTTCGTTCCGCCGGGCTCGCCGGCGGGGTGGCGGCCTTCGGCGGGGCTGGCGTGACCGGCATCCTGGCCACGGGCGGGGCCTCTTCCACCGGCTCCCGGATAGCGATCAGCCGGTCCCATTCGTCGCTGTATTCGCCGTCCGACGACTTCTGCAGGTGGACGCCCATCTCCCAGGTGCGTCCCGACCAGGTGGTCACCTTCGCCGTACCATCGAGTTTGAGGGTGGTCCCGTCCGGACAGTTATAGTCGGTCGTGAACTGCATGCCCGGCGGGAGGGGGTCGGAGACGGTCTTGCCCCGGTCGTCCACCCCGTCCCTGGCGCCATGCCACCAGCTGACGGTGCCGTCGTAGGGGTTGACATAGCCGCTGACCGGCATGCGGATATGGTTCCGGCCGAGGGTGCGGTAGTAGGCGATGCCCCGGAGGCTGTCGCCATCGCGGACGAGCTTCATCTCCACGGGGTATGACCTGCCCATGCCCGGCAGCGCGGTGCCCACCCTTCCCTTCCAGATGCCGGTGACGGGCTGGCCGGCGGTCTCGAGTCCTCCGGCTCCGGAGAGCAGCAGCAACAGGTACGGGATGGATCGCCTCCTCGCGGACATGAGGTGAAGGTACTACAAACCGGACAACGGGGGAAGCCCCCGCGTCGGCGACGGGTGATTTTGGGAAGTTGTTGTCTTTCGTGTCCGGCGTGCGGGGAATGCGGGGCATTCCTCACCTTCGCGGTACCGCTTTGCCGTTGGCCTGCAGAGCGGTCACCTGCCATGTCCATCCCAGCCATCCTGCAACACGGGGTCAACGCCGGACGGATCCGTCCGATCCTCCCCACAGCCCCACCGCCCGGCTCCTGGCTCTCCATCGACCTCTCGGAGGGCAGCCGCTCTTTCGGGCCGGAGGTCTGCCGGGATCCGGCGCGCTTCGGTGCCGAAATCGAAGGATGGCTCTCGGCGGGCGGGGTTCCCTTCGCGTATGGCGGGTACGGCGAGTTGCGGGGGGTGTATGCCTTCAGTCGCGTCTTCGACGGCGAGGCCGCCGCCGAACCCCGTCGCTTCCACCTGGGGCTCGATGTCTGGGGGCCGGCCGGCACGGCCGTGCATTGTCCCTTGCCCGGCCGGGTCCATAGCCAGGGCTTCCTCCCGGCCCCGGGAGACTACGGGGCGGTCGTCATCGTCCGGCATGAGTGGGAGGGGAGCGTCTTTCATAGCCTGTACGGGCATCTCTCGGCGGCCGACCTCTGCTTCCGGGAGGGACAGGCGCTGGAGGCGGGCGACCGCATCGGCCATTTCGGGCGGCCCGCCGAAAACGGCCACTGGCCGCCGCACCTGCACCTGCAGGTGGTGGTCGACATGGAGGGCATGCGGGGCGACTACCCCGGCGTCTGCCGCTTTTCCGAGCGCCACCGCTTCCTGGCCAACTGCCCGGACCCGGCCCCGCTGCTGGGACTTTCGTCCGGCGCCCCCCCCGGCCCCTGAACCCGTCGGCGGAAAATCCACGCCGGCGTCGGGAGCCGATGTAATTTTACCCCATGGCGAACCCCAACCTGGACCCCGGCCGCCCCACCCCGACGGGTACCGATGCCGAGTTCGAGAATGTCATCCGCCCCGGCCGCATCGAGGATTTCTCCGGCCAGCCCGCGATCATCGAGAACCTGAGGGTCTTCATCCAGGCCGCCCGCATGCGGGGGGAGGCCCTCGACCACGTCCTCTTCCACGGCCCGCCGGGACTGGGCAAGACGACCCTCTCGCGCATCGTCGCCACCGAACTCGGCGTGCAGATCCGCGAGACCTCCGGACCCGTCATCGAGAAGCCTGCCGACCTGGCCGGACTCCTCACCGGGCTGCAACGCCACGACGTGCTCTTCATCGACGAGATCCATCGCCTCAGCACCGTGGTGGAGGAATACCTCTACTCGGCGATGGAGGACTTCCGCATCGACATCATGATCGACAGCGGCCCCAGCGCCCGCAGCATCCAGATCAACCTCAACCCCTTCACCCTGATCGGGGCGACGACCCGCAGCGGCCTGCTGACGGCACCGCTGCTGTCGCGCTTCGCCATCCGCTCCCGCCTCGAGTACTATTCGGCCGAGACGCTGCAGCGCATCATCACCCGTGCAGCGCGCATCCTCGGCGTGGGCATCACCCCGGAGGCCTCCCTCGAGATCGCCCGCCGCAGCAGGGCCACCCCGCGCATCGCCAACGGACTGCTGCGCCGCGTCCGCGATTTCGCGCAGGTGCTCGGCAACGGCGACATCGACCTCGGCATCACGCGGCATGCACTCAAGGCCCTCCAGGTGGATGCTTACGGACTCGACGAGATGGACAACCGCATCCTCCTCGCCATCATCGACAAGTTCAAAGGCGGACCGGTGGGCATCACGACGATCGCCACGGCCGTGGGCGAGGAGCCCGGCACCCTCGAAGAGGTCTATGAACCCTTCCTCATCCAGGAAGGGTTCCTGCAACGCACCCCCCGCGGGAGGGAGGTGACGCCCCGCGCCTACCAACACCTGGGCCGGACGCCCCGCACCCCACCGGGCGAGCAGGGCCTCCTGTTCCCCTAGCGTCAGGGTTCCCTGACCTCGAGCCGGAAGCCGTCGCCGTGCTGGTTGCGGATCTGGATGTCGGGATCGGGCTGCAGCAGCTTCCGCAGCTTGGCGATGTATACGTCCATGCTCCGCCCGTTGAAGTAGGTATCGCTCCCCCAGATGCGCTTGAGGGCGGCCTCCCGGGGGAGGAGGTCGTTCTTGTACTCGGCGAGCATGCGCAGCAGTTCGTTCTCCTTCGGCGAGAGCGTATGCGGTTTGCCGTCCAGGCTCAGCTCGCGGATCTTGGGGGTGAAGGAGAAGCGGCCCAGCTGGAAGACCGCGTTGGTGCTCTCGCGGGTGGCCTCCTCGTTGCGCCGCAGCACGGCGTTGATCTTGAAGAGCAGCACCTCGCTGTCGAAGGGCTTGGTGATGTAGTCGTCCGCACCCAGCCGGAAGCCCTGGATGATGTCCGCCTTCATGGTCTTCGCCGTGATGAAGAACAGGGGTACGTCGTGGTCGATGTCCCGGATCTCTTCGGCGAGTTTGAAACCGTCCATGTTGGGCATCATCACGTCGAGCAGGCAGATGTCGAACTTCGCGCGCTGGAAGGCCGCCAGCCCGAGCCGCCCGTCCCGCTCGAGGACGACCTCGAAGTCGTTCAGCTCCAGGAAACTCTTCAGGACGGTGCCCAGACTGGTGTCGTCCTCGCAGATCAGGATCCTCTTGCGTGTGTTCTCGGCTGTCATGGGCGTGGGTTTTCAGGTCAAATAAATCAAATATCGGCTGCAGCGCCCCGCGGGCGCGGATAAAATTTTGTTAACAAAACCAATGCCACGTTCTTTGCGTTTTACCCACCACCTGCCCGGACGCGGTCAAACGTCGGGCCCATGCCATGCAACTGACGTCTGACAACCGTTTGCGGAATCTGATCGTGATCGGCGACCGGGTGCTGATCCGGCCGTCGAGGCCCCATGAGCGGACGGAGAGCGGCCTCTACCTCCCCCCGGGGGTGCAGGAGCGGGAAAAGGTGCAGCAGGGACATGTCATCCGGACGGGACCGGGCTACGCCATTCCGATGCCGGTGGAGGACGAGCCCTGGAAGGCCGGCTCCGACCCGGTCAAATACATCCCCCTGCAGGCCCGCGAGGGCGACCTGGCCATCTTCCTGGTGAGTGGCGCCACCGAGGTGCACTACGGCGGCGAGAAATATTTCATCGTCCCCCAGGGCGCGATCCTCATGCTGGAGCGCGATGAGGACTGGTAGGCGGTGTCCGGCCATTTGTCAGCCGGGCCCTCCTTTTGCCCGAATCCCTGTAACTTGAAAAAAATCGCGCATGGCAGATCTCCAGTCATTCCGTGAGGCGGTGGCCGCCGGATACACCTTCAAGGGCGACAGCTTTCCGCTGGGTGCGGCCGTGCTCGACGGCAAGGTCCTGGGCGGCACCCTCGTGAACCTGCCGCTGCGGACCCTCAACCGGCACGGACTGATCGCCGGGGCCACCGGCACCGGGAAGACCAAGACGCTGCAGGTGCTCGCAGAGGGGCTGAGCGCCGCGAGCGTCCCCGTGCTGATGATGGACGTCAAGGGCGACCTCAGCGGCATCGCCGCCGCCGGCCTACCGTCAGACCGCATCCGCGAACGCGCCGAGGCGACCGGCATCGACTGGCAGCCCTCCGCATTCCCCGTCGAACTGCTCAGCCTCAGCGACGAGCCCGGCGTGCGCCTCCGCAGCACCGTCATCGAGTTCGGGCCCATCCTGGTGTCGCGCATCCTCGGCCTCAACGAGACCCAGGAGGGTGTCGTGGCCATGATCTTCAAGTTCTGCGACGACAACCGCATGCCGATCCTCGACCTGAAGGATTTCGTCAAGGTCCTCCAGTACGTCGGCAACGACGGACGCAAGGAGCTAGAGGCCCAGTACGGGAAGATATCCACCGCCACCACCGGCACCATCCTCCGCAAGGTCGTCGAACTGCAGCAGCAGGGGGCCGACCCCTTCTTCGGCGAACCCTCCTTCGAGGTCGAGGACCTGATGCGCATCGCCCCCGACGGCAGGGGGATGATCAACATCCTTCGGGTCACCGACATGCAGAACCGGCCCAAACTCTTCTCCACCTTCATGCTCGGCCTCCTCGCCGAACTCTACGCCAACCTCCCCGAGGAGGGCGACCTCGACCGGCCCAAGCTCGTCCTCTTCATCGACGAGGCGCACCTCGTCTTCCAGGAGGCCACGCCGGCCCTCCTCCAGCAGATAGAGACCGTCATCAAGCTCATCCGCTCCAAAGGGGTCGGCATCTTCTTCTGCACCCAGAACCCGCAGGACGTTCCCGCCTCCGTCCTCAGCCAGCTCGGCCTGAAGGTCCAGCACGCCCTCCGCGCCTTCACCGCCGCTGACCGGAAGACCATCCGTACAGCCGCCGAGAACTACCCCGAGTCCGACCATTACGACGTCGACAGCCTCCTCACCCAGCTCGGCATCGGCGAGGCCCTCGTCACCCTCCTCAACGAGAAGGGCATCCCCACCCCGCTCGTCCATGCCTGCCTCCGTCCGCCGAGCTCCCGCATGGACGTCCTCACCGCCTCGGAACTCTCCGCCCTCGTCGCGGCCTCCGCCCTCGTCCGCAAGTACGACCGCGCCCTCGACAGCGAGAGCGCCTTCGAGATCCTCAGCGAGAAGCTGGAACGCCGTGCGGCCGAGCAGGAGGCCGAAGCGGGAGCGCCCGAGGCAAGAAGGCCGGCCGGCCGTGAGAGATCCACCGTCGAGGCGATCCTCGAAAGCTCCGTGGCCCGGCAGGTGGGGCGCACCGCCGCCTCCATCCTCACCCGCAGCCTGCTGGGTGCGCTGGGCCTCAACGGCGGCAGCCGACGTCGCAGCAGAGGGCTCTTCTGAGTCTTCGGAGACCCCCTTGGCATCCCCAAGGTATTCGAAATCAGCGATTTGCCTTTGAAGGGGCACTTTTTTGGGCATTTTTGCATGCCCCGATTCGCTTTTATGCCCATTTCCCCCCTATATTTGTAACGGTTTTTCATAGGATATTGGATTTTTACACGGCCTGGATGTCTATCCGGGCTTTTTTTATGCCTGCCAGCGAAGCCTGCCCTCTCCGTCCATGACGAGCCGGCCTTGGTGGCGGAGTTCGGCGAGGGCTTCGCGGAGCCATTCCTCGCGGTCGGGGAACCGCCGGGCCAGCTGGTCGGGCGTGAGGGGTTCTGCGGCCAGGGCGGCGCGTACCTCCTCCGCCAGGGCACGGAGGCCGCCCGCACCGGGGCGGGGCCGGCTGCGGGCGCTGCAGTTGTCGCAGTTGCCGCAGGGCCGTACCGAAGGGTCGCCGAAATAGGTGCCGATATGGGCGGCGCGGCATGTCGTGGCGGTGAGGAAGCCCGTCATGGCCGCGATGCGTTCCGAGAAGTTGGCTTTCCGCTCGAGGTAGGCGGCCATGTCGATATAGAGGTCATCGGCGCGGACCCTGTCCTGCAGGAACCGGACATGAGGGCTGTCGATGACGGGTCTGTAGTCGATCGCGCCGACGGCCCGGAGGCGTGCCAGGCCGGCCCTCACCCAGGCGTCGTCGCGGCGCACCGCCATGGCGAGCGTACGTTCCCTGACGGGCACGGGCCCGTCGAGGATGCCGCCGTACGACCGGAGCAGCGCTTGGATGAGGGGTTCCAGTTCGGGGTGCATGGCGGCGTGTGCCTCTATCTGCCGCCTGTCGCCCGGGAACCTGACGGTGGCCGGCCGGAAGAGTTGTTCCTGGAAGTCGAGGACGCCGGCCTGCTGGAGGGCCTGCAGGCTGTGGAGGATCTCGGCGAAGGTCAGCCGGAAGCGGTCCGCCAGCTCGCGGAGGTCGACCGGGTACGACATGTCCTCGCCGATGCCGCTGGGGATCTGGAGGTAGTTGGCGAGGGCTTCGTAGACCTTGCGGATGACGGCCAGCGGCGGGTAGCGGACCTCGGGCAGCCGCCGGAGCTCCTCCACATCTCCCGGCCGGCAGAGGAGGGCGGCGAGGGCCTGGGCTCCGTCCCGGCCGGCACGTCCCGCCTCCTGGTAGTAGTTCTCCAGGCTGTCGGGGGGATCGGTATGGACGACGACCCGGACATCGGGCTTGTCGATGCCCATGCCGAAGGCGTTGGTGGCCACCATGATGCGGGTATGGTTGCCGACCCAGGCCTCCTGCCGTTCCCGGCGCTGCTCCCGGTCGAGCCCGGCGTGATAGCTGGTGGCTTCCAGTCCGGCGCGTTGCAGCAGCGCGGCATATTCGGCCGTGTGGCGCCGCGTCCGGCAGTAGACGATGGCCGGGCCGGCCACCTCCCGGAGCAGCCCGACGAGGGCTGCCGAACGCGACTCCACCGACATCACCCGGTACCCGAGGTTGGGCCTCTCGAAAGACTGCCGGAGCACTTTCGGGGCGCGCAGCCCCAGCCGGGCGACGATCTCGTCGCGCACCCTTGCGGTGGCCGAGGCCGTGAGGGCCAGGATGGGCACCTGGCCCCGTATCCGGCGGAGGGTGGCGATGCGGAGGTAGGAGGGGCGGAAGTCGTGCCCCCATTGGGAGATGCAGTGGGCTTCGTCGACCGCCACCAGGCAGAGGGGCAGCCAGGGCAGCGCCTCCCGGAAGGCGTCCGTCTCGAGCCGCTCGGGCGAGACGTACAGGAAACGATAGGCCCCCCGCACCGCCTCGTGCAGGGTCCGCCGGATATCGGCCGGCGAGAGGCCGGCGTGCAAGGCGGCCGCCGCGATGCCCTTTCGGGAAAGCTGTGCCAGCTGGTCCTCCATCAGCGCCACCAGCGGGGTGATGACCAGGCAGAGACCCTCGAGGGCCAGGGCCGGCACCTGGAAGCAGACCGACTTGCCGCCGCCTGTCGGCAGGATCGCCAGGGCATCCCGTCCCGCCATGACCTCGGCGATGACATCCTCCTGCATGGGCCGGAAGTCCGGGTGGCCCCAGTACTGCTGCAGGATCTGGCGGGGCGTCATGGGGCTGCGGGCTAGGAAGGGCTCAGTGGACCTTTTTCACGAACAGGCGCGACGAGTTCGCCACCAGCACCACGTCGCTCAGTCCCATGACGAGGGCGCCGAGGCGGGGCGTGAGGAGTCCCATGGCCGCCACCGGGATGGCGATGATGTTGTAGAAGAACGCCCAGAAGAGGTTCTGGCGGATGGTCGCATACGTCTGCCGCCCCAGCCCCATCGCCATCGGCAGGCGTGTTAGGCCCTGGTTCATGAGCACCACCTGGGCGCTCTGGACGGCCAGCTGGGAGGCGTCGCTCAGGGAGATGCCGATGCTGGCCGCTGCCAGGGCCGGCGCGTCGTTGACGCCGTCCCCCACCATGACGGTCGGCATCCGCCGGTTGAGGCGCGCCACCCATTCCTGTTTCTGGGCGGGCGACTGCCGGGCGTGCCATTCGTCCATGCCGAGGGTCTCGGCGAGCCGGCGGCAGCGCTCCTCGCGGTCGCCGCTCAGGAGGACCGTCCGCACCCCCCGCGCCCTCAGCCAGGCGATGACGTCGGCCGCCTCGGGCCGCACCTCGTCCGAAAGGTCGACCCATCCCGCGAGCACCCCGTTGCGGACGATGTAGACCGGGTGGCTGTCGTCGTCGGTCAGGCCGGCGGCCATGGCGTGGGCACCCACCATCCAGACGTTCCCGTCGCGGTCGACGGCCCGCATGCCCTGCCCCTTGATCTCTTCGACCGACTGCCAGCGGATGTCGCCCCGGGCGGCGAAGGCCTGGGCCAGGCAGCGGGCGATGGGGTGGGCCGAGTGTCGTTCGATGGCGCCGACATGTCGCCGCAGTTCGTCTTCGGAGAGGCCGATGGCCGTCATGCCCGACACGGTGAACTGGCCTGTGGTCAGGGTGCCGGTCTTGTCGAAGACGGCCTGCCGGATATCCTTGAAGGCCTCCAGTCCGGCCGCGTCGCGGAAGAGGATGCCGTTGCGGGCGGCCCTGCCCATGCCCACCGCCACGGCCGCCGGGGTGGCCAGGCCCATCGCGCAGGGGCAGGCGATGACGAGGACGGCGATGGCGCGCATGAGGCTGGGGGTGAACGCGCCCAGGAGGTACCAGTTGACGGCCAGGGTGGCCAGGGCGATGACGACGACGGCGGGGACGAAGACGGCGCTGATGCGGTCGGCCAGCTGCTGGACGGGTGGCTTCTCGCCCTGGGCCCTCCGGACCCTGTCGACGATGCCCGCCAGCACGGTGTCGTGCCCGACGGCGGTGACCTGTGCGCGGACCGTGCCCGACTCGAGGACGCTCCCCCCGATCAGGGTGTCCTTCGCCCGTTTGTGGACCGGGAGGCTTTCGCCGGTGAGGATGGCCTCGCTGACATGGGCTTCGCCCCAGAGGATGCGGCAGTCGGTGGGCACCTGCTCGCCGCTGCTGACGAGCACCAGGTCGCCCACCCGGAGCTGGTCGCCGGCGATGGGGAACACCTGCTCCTGGTGGTCGCCGTCGAAGGCGATCATGTTGGCCATGACCTGCTGTGAGCGCACCAGCGCCGCCAGGGCCCGCTGGGTGGACGCCATGGACGCCTCCTCCATCCAGTTGCCGAGGAAGACGAGGGTGAGGATGGAGGCCGCCGTCTCGTAGAATTGATAGTCGGCACCGAGCCCCAGCAGGCTGCCGGCCAGGCTGTAGTCGAAGGCGGCCACCGCGCCCAGGGCGACGAGCACGTTCATGTTGGGGATGCCGTTGCGGAGGCTCTTGAGGGCGCTGCGCCCGAAGAACGACATGCCCACGACGAAGACGGGGAGGCACAGCGCCAGCTGTACCCACGGGTCGGAGAGCAAATGCAGCGACGACGGCAGCCGTTCGTGCAGCAGGTGCGTGCCGGTGAGCATCGCCGCGAAGGGCAGGCAGAAGAGGAAGCGGCTCCGGTGGTCGCCCAGCAGCCGTGCGCGCCGCATGCCGCCCGCCTCGCCGACGACGGTGTAGCCGAGCCCTTCGATGCCGGCCCGGATGCCTTCGATGCCACCCGCCTCGTGCCGGAAGCTGACATGGCCTTCGATGGGGTCCACCCGCACCTCGCGCTGGCCCCCGGACTCGAGATACTTGTGGATCGTCAGGGCGCAGTTGGCGCAGTGCATGCCTTCGACCTTCCAGCGTATCGTTCCCATGCCGCAAATGTACCGAGGGTCGCGGACACCCGGCGGCAGTCGGCAGGGGCTCAGCTCGGGCGGCCTTGTTATTTTTGCCGCAACACCGTTCACGATGCTGAGGTATTTCCATCTTTCCGAGATCGAGGCGGTGGCGGCCGAGCTGCTAGCCTTCGCCCCTGCGGCCACCGTAATCGCCCTGCACGGCGGCCTCGGGGCGGGGAAGACCACCCTCGTCGGCCGGCTCTGCCGCCTCGCCGGCGTCCGGACACCCGTCTCCAGCCCCACCTACGCCCTCGTCAACGAATACCCCCTGCCCGGCGGCGGCTCCATCCACCATATCGACCTCTACCGCCTCCGTGACGAACAGGAGGCCTTCGACGCCGGCCTCGAGGAACTCCTCCTGTCGGGCGGGCGCTGTTTCGTGGAATGGCCCGAAAGGGCACCGGGCCTCCTGCCGCCGGGCACCCTGCACGTCTGGCTGGAGGCGCTGCCCGACGGGCGTCGGCGGCTCGAAGCACGCATTCCCGCGGATAATGGGTAAATTGTCGTCCGATCCCCCGGCGATGTCCACCCTCAAACCCGTCATCAGCATGCCCTTCTCCTACGAACCGATGGAGGAGACCCTGGACGTCCGTCCCCGCCCCGCCTCCCTGCTGGTGGGCCTGCCCCGTGAGGAGGCCTTCCAGGAGAGCCGGGTGGCCATCACGCCCGAAGCCGCCGGCGTGCTCGTAAGCAACGGCCATGGCGTCGTCGTGGAGCACCGGGCCGGCGAAGGGGCGCAATACACCGACCAGGACTACGCCGAGGCCGGCGCCCGCATGGTCTACGACCGCCGCGAGGTCTTCGGCTGCGCCGTGATCGCCAAGTCGGCACCCGTCGGCGACGTCGAGCTCGACCTGCTACAGCCCGGCCAGACCATCATCTCGCCCATCCACCTCCCCGTCATGCGCCGCCATATCCTGGAGCGGCTGATGGAGAAGCGCATCACGGCACTCTCCTTCGAGAATCTGAAGGACGAGTCGGGGCACAACCCCATCGTGCGCAGCATGAGCGAGATCGCGGGCAGCGCGGTGATGCTCATCGCGGGCCAGTACCTCGGCGACGCCCGCCAGGGCCGCGGCGTCCTGCTCGGCGGCATCTCGGGCATCCCCCCCGCCAAGGTCGTGATCATCGGCGCGGGCATCGTAGGCGAGTACGCGGCCCGGACGGCCCTCGCCCTCGGCGCCAGCGTCAAGATCTTCGACAACGACATCTACCGGCTGAAGCGCCTGCAGAACGACATGGGGGCGAGGCTCTGGACCTCCGTCATCGAGCCGCGCATCCTCGCCAAACAACTCAAGACCTGCGAGGTCGCCGTGGGGGCCCTGTCGTCCTCGGGCGGGCGAACCCCCATCGTGGTCACCGAAGAGATGGTGTCGCGGATGCGGCCGGGCAGCGTCGTGGTCGACGTCAGCATCGACCGGGGCGGCTGCTTCGAGACCTCCGAGGTGACCTCGCACGAGAACCCCGTGGTCATCCGCCACGGCGTCCAGCACTACTGCGTGCCCAACATCCCCTCGCGCTTCGCGCGGACCGCCTCGCAGGCCGTCAGCAACGTGCTGATGCCGCTGCTGCTCCGCATCGCCGACGAGGGCGGACCGGAGAACCTCATCCGGCAGCACGCCCACCTGCGGTCCGGCGTCTATGTCTTCCGGGGCACCATCACGAGCGCCCACCTGGGCGAGCGGTTCGACCTGAAATATACCGACCTCAACCTGCTGCTGTCCAGCAGCAGTCAGTGACCCCGGGCTCCCTTCCACCGGAGCATGTCGAGCACCTCGTCGCACCCCTTGTACTCCTGCTCGTCGTTGCTGCCTACGACGACGAGCCGCCCGCCCCGCCTGTCCGCCATCAGCCGGCAGTAGAGGTCGATGCCGGTCCTGTCGAGGTTGGTGCAGGGTTCGTCGAGCAGGAGCACGTCGCCCTGCGAGAAGAAGGCCTGGGCCAGCTTGAGGCGCTGCCGCATGCCGCTGCTGTAGTGGCGGACCTGCTTCCGGGCGGCCGCGGCCAGGCCGACGTCGGAGAGGATGCGTTCGGGCGTGAAGCCCGCGAGGAGGGGCCGGAGGCCGCCGTGGAAGGTGAGGAATTCGAGGCCGGTCATCTCTTCGACGAGTTCCAGGTAGGGTGCCGCGAAGGAGATGCGGCTGCGTTCGTCGCCGGGTGCGAGGGGTGCGCCGCCCGAGATATGGTCGATGCGGCCGGCGGAGAGGGCCGTCATGCCGCCCAGGACCTGCAGGAGGGTCGACTTGCCAGACCCGTTGGGCCCCGTCAGGGCGTAGGTGCGGCCGGGGAGGAGCTCGAGGTCGGCATGCCGGAAGACCCAGTCGCGGTGGAAGCGCTTGCCCGCATCAGTCAGACAGATCCTCATCCTGTCCGTTTTTCGAGTACCGCTTGATGATGCCGCGGCCACTCTCCCGGATGAAGGCGATGATCTCGTCGCGCTCATCGGTGACGGGGAACTCCTCCTCGATGTGCCGGATGGCCTGGGTGGTGTTCATGCCCTTGATGAAGATATGGCGGTAGATGTCCATGATGTGGTTGATCTTGTCCACCGTGAAGCCCCTGCGTTTGAGTCCGACGGAGTTGACGCCGGCGTAGCTGAGGGGTTGCCGCCCGGCCTTGATGTAGGGGGGCACGTCCTTGCGGACGAGGGAGCCGCCTGCGACGAAGCTGTGCTGGCCGATGTTGACGAACTGGTGGATGGCGCACATGCCGGCGAGGATGGCGTGGTCGCCGATGGTGACGTGTCCCGCCACCTGGGTGTTGTTGCTGAGGATGCAGCCGTCGCCGATGAGGCAGTCGTGCGCGATGTGCGTGTAGGCCATGATGAGGCAGTTGCTGCCGACGACGGTGCGGCTCCTGTCCTTGGTGCCGCGATGGATGGTGACGAACTCGCGGATGGAGGTGTTGTCGCCGACGACGACGATGGACTCCTCGCCTTCGAATTTGAGGTCCTGCGGGATGGCGGACAGGACGGCGCCGGGGAAGATGCGGCAGTTGCGGCCGATGCGTGCGCCCTCCATGATGGTCACGTTGCTGCCGATCCAGGTGCCCTCCCCGATCTCGACGTCCTGGTGGATGACGGTGAACGGGTCGATCTTGACGTTGGTCGCCAGCCTTGCGTTGGGGTGTATGTAGGTATGGGGATGGATCATGTCAGACGGGTTTCCGGTTCCGGCGCGGCAGCGGGTCTCCGGCGGGGGCGTCGGCCGGGGTGATATGGATCGGTGGGCGCATCAGGTGCGCTTGACGAGTTGTGCCATGAGGTAGGCTTCGGTGGCGATCTTGTTGCCGACGTACACGGTGCCGTGCATCTCGCAGATGCCGCGTCGGATGGGCCCCAGCAGTTCGAGTTTCATGAGCAGGGTGTCGCCCGGCAGCACCTTGAGCTTGAACTTGCAGTTGTCGATCTTGACGAAGTAGGTGTCGTATTCTCCGGGGGGGAGGTTGTTGATGGCGAGGATGCCGCCCGTCTGTGCCAGGGCCTCTATCTGGAGGACGCCCGGCATGACGGGGTTGCCGGGGAAGTGGCCTTGGAAGAACGGCTCGTTGAAGGTGACGTTCTTGAGCCCGACGATGTGCCTGTCGGTGAGTTCGAGGATCTTGTCGACCAGCAGGAAGGGGTAGCGGTGGGGCAGCTTCTTCTCGATCTGCTGGGTGGTGTAGACGGGCGACTGGGCGGGGTCGTACACGGGCACGTCCTTGACGTGCTTGTTCTTGCGGATGTAGTGCTTGAGCATCCGGGCGAACTCGACGTTCGAGTAGTGGCCGGGCCGGTTGGCGATGATGTGGGCCTTGATGGGATAGCCGACGAGGGCCAGGTCGCCCACCACGTCGAGCAGCTTGTGCCGGGCCGGCTCGTTGGGGAAGCGCAGTTCGAGGTTGTTGAGGTATCCCTCGGTCTTGACCTCGATGCGGTCCTTGCGGAAGGCCTTGGAGAGCCGCGCCATGGTGGCCTCGTCGACGGGCTTGTCGACGACCACGATGGCGTTGTTGATGTCGCCGCCCTTGATGAGGTTGTTCTCGAGGAGCATCTCGAGTTCGTGGAGGAAGCAGAAGGTGCGGCAGGGAGCGATCTCGGTTTTGAATTCGGATATCCCCTTGAGGCTGGCGTGCTGGGTGCCGAGGACGGGGCTGTTGAAGTCGATGAGGGTGGTGACCTTGTAGCTGGTGGAGGGCATGGCGACCAGCTCGACGCGCTTCTCCTCGTTGAGGTAGGTGATGTTGGTGTCGATGGAGTACCAGTTCTTGGCGGCGTCCTGTTCGTGGACGCCGGCCTCTTCCACGATCTCGACGAAGGGCTGGGAGCTGCCGTCGATGATGGGGATCTCGGGACCGTTGATCTCGATGAGGCAGTTGTCGACGCCCATGCCGACGAGTGCCGCCAGGATGTGCTCGACGGTGCTGACGCGGGCGCCGTTCTCTTCGAGGGTCGTCCCGCGGGAGGTGTCGGTCACAAGGTCGCTGTCGGCCTTGACGAGGGGCTGTCCCGCCAGGTCGATGCGCTTGAACTGGATGCCGAACCCCGGGTTGGCGGGGTTCAGGGTCATGTCGACGTTGATGCCGGTGTGCAGTCCCGTCCCGGAGATGCTCACCGCGCCCCGTAGGGTGTGCTGGAGGTCAGGGTTGAAGCCGGGCTCCATGGTGTGGCGTTAGGTTTTTGGGTGGGCGCGAAGGTAGTTCATTCCCGGCGGCCTACGTCATGGATGTGGCTACACCCGTTCGGCCAGGAGCTGCCGGACGAGCCCTTCGAGTTCGAGGATGCGTTTCTCGAGGTCGGGCAGTTTCCGGCTTACGGCCTGTGCCCGGAGGTAGTCGGTGTGCTCGAAGGCGGGGGTGCCGTTGACGGCCGTGTTGGGCCGGCGTATCGACTTGGTGACGCCGCTCTGTCCGTTGATGCGCGAGCCGTCGGCGATGGCGAGGTGGCCTGCGATCCCTGCCTGTCCGCCGATCTGGACGTTGCGGCCCACCTTGGTGCTGCCGCTCACGCCGGCCTGTGCCGCGATGACGGTGTCGGCCCCGACCTCCACGTTGTGCGCGATCTGGATGAGGTTGTCGAGCTTGGCGCCCTGGCGGATGCGCGTCTCGCCCATGGTGGCCCTGTCGATGCAGGTGTTGGCGCCGATCTCGACATGGTCCTCCACCACGACCCGCCCGATCTGCGGCACCTTGGCGTAGGTGCCGTCGGGCTGCGGCGCGAAGCCGAAGCCGTCGCCGCCGATGACGCAGCCGGCGTGGATGGTCACGTCGTCGCCGATGATGCAGTCGTGGTAGATCTTGACGCCGGGGTGCAGGACGCTGCCCTTTCCGATCCGGGCGTTGCGGCCCACGTAGGTCTGCGGGTGCAGCTGTGCACCGTCGCCCACGACGGCCCCTTCGGCCACGTAGGCGAAGGCGCCGATGTAGACGTCCTTGCCGATGCTGGCGTCGGGTGCGACGTGGCTGGGCTGTTCGATGCCGGAGGGGCGGTGCGCCGCCATCCGCTGGTATGCCGTGAGGAGCAGGGCGAAGGCGCCATAGGGGTCCTCCACCCGCACCAGGGTGGCGTCCACCGCGGTGCGCGGCCGGAGGTCGCTCCGGACGATGACGACGGAGGCGTGGGTGGTGTAGAGATGGTCCTCGTACTTGGGATTGGCCAGGAAGGCGAGCTGGCCGGCGAGGGCCTCTTCGATCTTGGCGAAGGACGTGACGGCGGCGGCGGGGTCTCCATCGACACGCCCCCCCACCATGGAGGCGATCTGGGCGGCGCTGAATTCCATTGGCCCTGGGATGCGGTGCTCGTTACGTTTGCGTGTCGGCCGGGTATGTTCCCTTCGCCGTTCGTATCCTTTGACAGCCTCGGCGCTTCAAAGGTTGGGCGGGTGATGGCAAATGTAGAATTTTTTCACGGGTTTGGAGAGGGTGTGGTGGATCAGGGCGTGGTCTATCCGCGAGATGTCGGTGATGTGTCCGTCGCGGAAGAGGATGTGGATGCGTTCGTCGTCGGGGTCGTAGAGGCGGTTCTCGGCCTCGCCCGTGAAGCAGAGGTAGGAGGCCTCCGTGGCATCGAGCCCCTGGCGGGCCATCGTCTCGGCCAGCAGGGCCGAGCGCTCGGCCTCGGGCACGGGGGTGTCGCGAAGGCGCAGCTTGTAGAGCCTGCGGTCGAGGAGCGAGCGGCAGAGGAGCGACAGGATCCTGTCGGGATGGCGTGCCCAACGCTTGGTGGCCGCGATGACGTCGGTGTCGTCCAGCTCGCAGAAGGCGGCGATGGTGCCGCCTGCCGGCGCCCCCGTCCGACGGAACAGGAAGTAGCCGAGGGTGTCTCCGGCGTCCACGCCGGGGTCGCCCTGCTGGTGCAGGCGCCGGGCCCGCTCCAGGATGCGCGACAGCATCACCTCGGCGGCGATGACGGTCTTGTGCAGGTACACCTGCCAGTACATGAGCCGGCGCGACACGAGGAACTTCTCGATCGAGTGCACGGCCTTCTCCTCGACCACCAGCGACCCGTCGTGCACGGCGAGCATCTTGATGATCCGGTCGTATCCCACCGTGCCCTCGATCACGCCGGTGAAGAAGCTGTCGCGCGCCAGGTAGTCCATCCGGTCCACGTCGAGCTGCCCGCTGACGAGCTGGTGCAGGAAGGGCTTCGGATGGACGCCGCGGAAGATGTCGATCGCCGTCGACAGGCGTCCGCCCGACTCGGCGTCGAGCCGCTCCATGATGCGCAGGGACAGCGCCTCGTGGTGCATCTCCTCGATCACCTGGCTCTCCAGGGCGTGCGAGAAGGGGCCGTGGCCGATGTCGTGCAGGAGGATCGCGATGCGCGCGCCCCGCTCCTCCTCCGGGCTGATGTCGACCCCCTTGGCACGGAGTTCCTGCAGGGCCAGCGTCATCAGGTGGAAGGCCCCGAGCGAGTGGTGGAGCCTCGAGTGCACCGCCCCGGGATAGACGAGGTGCGAGAGGCCCATCTGCGAGATCCGACGCATACGCTGGTACCAGGGATGCGAGACGATGTCGTGGATCAGCGGGTCGTCGATGGTGATGAAACCGTGGACGGGGTCGTTGACGATCTTCCGGAAGGGCATGCGTCGTACTTTTGGCGGAGGGCAAAGATAGCCCCTCGAGGGGGGTGCGCCGCCCCCTTCGCCCAAACACCGCACATGCCCATCCCCACCCCCAGCATCCTCTGGGTCGACGACGAGGTCGAGAGCCTCGAGCCGCACCGGCGCTTCCTGGAGGGGAAGGGCTACCGCGTGCATGCCCTCTCCAACGGCCACGACGCCCTGGAATACCTGATGACCCACCCGGTCGACCTCGTCCTCCTCGACGAGACGATGCCCGGCCTCTCCGGCATCGAGACGCTCGCCCGCATCCGCCGGCACGCGCGCCACATCCCCGTCGTCATGGTCACCCGGAACGAGACGGAGGACCTCATGGACGAGGCCATCGGCTCTCAGATCAGCGACTACCTCATCAAGCCCGTCAACCCCCACCAGGTCCTCTCCTGCCTCAAGAAGATCGTCGACAACCGCCGCCTCGTGGCCGAGCGTACGGCCGCCGGCTACCAGCGCCAGCTGGCGGCCATGTACGGCGAATGGGACGGACAGTCCGACCCGGAGGCCTGGGCCGACATCCACCGACGGCTCATCCACTGGGAGCTCGACATGGAAGGCCTCGACATGCCCGGCATGCGCGAGATCCACCGCGCACAGATGCAGGAGGCCGATGCGGAGTTCTTCCGCTTCGTCTCCCGCAACTACACCGCCTGGACCGACCCGAAGCGGCAGGAACAGGCCCCCCTCATGAGCCATAACCTCTTCCGGCGCAAAGTGCTGCCCCACGCCGGACGCGGCGAACCCCTGGTGTGGATCGTCATCGACAACCTCCGCTACGACCAGTGGAAGGCCATCGAGCCCGTCGTCTCCGAATCCTTCCACGTCCGGGAGGAGGCCGCCTTCCTGAGCATCCTCCCCACCGCGACCCACTACAGCCGCAACGCCCTCTTCTCGGGACTCCTGCCGGCCGACATGCAGCGGCTGCACCCCGACCTATGGCGCAACGAGGACGAGGAGGGCGGCAAGAACGCCCACGAGGAGGACTTCCTCCGCGCCCAGCTGCGCCGCCTCCGCCGCGAAGGCCTCCGCTGTTCCTACCAGAAGGTGCTCACCCACCACGACGCGCAGCGCCTCGCCGACAACGCCCACAACCTCCTCGACTTCGACCTGTCCGTCGTCGTCTACAACTTCGTCGACATGCTCAGCCACGCCCGCACCGAGATGGAGCTCCTCAAGGAGCTCGCGTCCGACGAGGGCGGCTACCGCAGCCTCACGCTGAGCTGGTTCATGCACGCCCCGCTCCACCAGGCCCTGCGCCGCATCGCCGACAGGCGCATGACGGTCGTCCTCTGCACGGACCACGGCAGCGTCCGCGTCCGCAACGCCTGCAAGGTCGTCGGCGACAGGAACTCGTCCACGAACCTCCGCTACAAGCATGGCAGGAACCTCGACTACGCCCCTTCCGACGTGCTGGCCTTCCGCGACCCCGCCCGCGCCGGCCTGCCCTCCCCCTCCCTCAACTCGTCGTACATCTTCGCCCGGCCCGACGCGTTCCTCTGCTATCCCAACCATTACAACCAGTACGCCAACCTTTACCGCAACACCTTCCAGCACGGCGGCGTCTCGATGGCCGAGATGATCGTGCCGGTCGTCCGGCTCTCCGGCCGCCAGGCCGGTCCGCTCAGCGGAGGTTGAGGTTGAGCATGCCGGCCCCGGTGCGGGGCCCTTCGCCGTGAAGGACGCCGTCGCGGACGGCCAGGATGCCACCGTCGCTGCCGACGTCCCACATGCGACCCCGGAGCGGCACCATCATGCCCTCGCGGGCGCCGCAGGCCGGAAGCCGTGCGGGCAGCCCGTGGCGGATGAGGGCCTCCGAGAGCCGCAGCCCCTCCGATGAGGCGCCCCAGGCCGAGGCCATCGCGTTGTCCGGCCCGTAGAGGGCGGGCGACACGACGATGTCAACACCCATCGGGGGATAGGCATCCGCATGCCAGGCATCGTCCGACAGCACCACGGTGGTGCGGCCGACGGGCAGGTCGTAGACCGGTGGCGACCGGGGGGCACAGCCCCTCACGAATTCGGACTCGATGTCGCCGGAATGCGACGTGCAGTACAGCCGAGGGTCGATGCGGCCGTCCGGGTGGAAGACGGCCCCTGCGTTGGAGAGGGCCCCCATGTCCGTCTGCAGCACCCCGTCGCGCACGGAGGGGTTCGACAGCAGGATCGAGCCGGCCACCACCGTCACGCGGTATTTCCGGGCCAGGGCGCCGAAGACCTCCTGGTAGCTGCTCGCCATGCGAGCCGCCTTGATGGAGAAGATGCTGTGTCGGGTACGGCTCCGCGTGCCGTCGGGCGCGGTGAACCATTCGCGCAGATAGCGGAAGAGGTTGGAGCCCGCGAAGAGCCGCAGCCCCTCGTCGATCGTCTTCGCCCGGAAGATGGCCGACTTCTCCCCCTCCACGATGAGCCAGGTGCCGATATGCTCGGGGAACACGACCACCGTCCCGGGACGGACCCAGCCGAGCGACTTGGCCACCTGCAGGTAGCCGTCCAGCTTGCCCTGCAGGTGCTGCGCCGAGGCGTAGTCGGTCGGCACCATCCAGGGACTGACGCCGATGACGTTGCCGCGCCCGCGGAAGGTGTCCACCGACAGGCTGTACTCGAGTTGCAGTCGGACGTCCACCGGCGGCCGCTCCCTGCCGTACCCGGCCCAGGCGAAATAGGCCGCCAGCAGCGCCGCGACACCCACCGAGAAGACCCTGAAGCCCCTGCGCATCGACATCTTTCCCCCTTTTCGTTTCGTCCTTACCGACGGGTAAGTTAGTTTTAAGCCGGAAATCCTGCAAATGAAGAAGTCCTACCAGCATGTGAGCCATCTTTGGGACGAGGCCGTTGCCTCAACCCTGGCCGGCGACGAGGTCGCCCTCCTCGTCTACCGCTCCAACCTCCTGGGGGCCGACCTCCGCCTCACCAACTACGGCGGGGGCAACACCTCCTGCAAGGCCATGGCGCCCGACCCGCTCACGGGCCGTCCGACGGAGGTCATGTGGGTCAAGGGCAGCGGCGGCGACCTCGGCACCATGAAGCGCAACGGGCTGGCGGCCCTCCATGTCGACCGCCTGCGGAGCCTCACCGGCGTCTACCGCGGCGTAGAACACGAGGACGAGATGGTCGGCCTCCTCGGCCACTGCCTCTACGACCTCGACTCGAAGGCCCCTTCGATCGATACGCCCCTGCACGGCCTGCTGCCCTTCCGCCACATCGACCACCTCCACCCCGACGCGGCCATCGCCATCGCCGCCGCCCGCGACGGCCGGCGCATCACCCAGGAACTGTTCGGCGGGTCCGTCGGATGGGTCGACTGGCAGCGGCCGGGCTTCGACCTGGGGCTGCAGCTCCGCCGCTGCCTCGACGAGAACCCCGGCATCCGCGGCATCATGCTCGGCTCCCACGGGCTGTTCACCTGGGGCGACACCGCCCACGACTGCTACCTGAACACCCTCGAGGTCGTCGAACGCTGCGCCCAATACCTGCAGGAGCACTTCGACAGGCAGGCCCCCGCCTTCGGCGGGCAGCGCCTGCAGGCCCTGCCGGCACCGGAACGCCGCCGGCAGGCCGCCGCCCTGGCGCCCGTCCTCCGCGGCTTCTGCTCCTCGCAGCAGCGCATGGTCGGGCATTTCACGGATGACGACCGGGTCCTCGAGTTCATCGGCTCCCACGACCTCGCACGCCTGGCGCCCATGGGGACGAGCTGCCCCGACCACTTCCTACGCACCAAGATCGCCCCGCTGGTGCTCGACCTGGCACCCGATGCGGACCTGTCGGACCTGCCCCGACTGCGCCAGTCGCTGGCACCCCGCTTCGAAGACTATCGCAGGGCCTATGCCGACTATTACGAGGCCTGCCGGCATCCCGACAGCCCCGCCATGCGCGACCCGAACCCCGTCGTCATCCTCTTCCCCAGCGTGGGCATGTTCACCTTCGCCAGGGACCGGCAGACGGCCCGCGTGGCGGCCGAGTTCTACATCAACGCCATCAACGTCATGAAGGGTGCGGAGGCCGTCTCCGCCTACACCTCCCTGCCCCGGCAGGAGGCCTTCGACATCGAATACTGGCTGCTCGAAGAGGCCAAGCTGCAGCGCATGCCCAGGCCCCGCGCCCTCGCCGGCCGCGTCGCCCTCGTCACCGGCAGCGGCGGCGGCATCGGCAAGGCCGTCGCCCGGCGCTTCGCCGAGGAAGGCGCCTGCGTCGTCCTGACCGACCTCGACGCGGAGCGCCTCGCCGCCGCCCGGGCCGAGTTCGAGAAGGCTTTCGGCCGCGACGCCGTCGGGGCCGTGCGTCTCGACGTCACCGATGCCGACGGCATCGACGCCGCCTTCGACGCGGCCACGCTGGCCTTCGGCGGCGTCGACATCGTGGTCAACAACGCCGGGCTGTCCATCTCGAAGCCGATCGAGGAGCATACTGTCAGCGACTGGGACATCCTCTACGACGTGCTCGTCAAGGGCCAGTTCCTCGTCACCCGGCGCGCGGTCGACGGCATGCGCCGGCAGGGCCTCGGCGGCGACGTCGTCAACATCGTCAGCAAGAACGCCCTCGTGAGCGGCCCCAACAACGCCGGCTACGGCTCCGCCAAGGCCGCACAGCTCCACCTCTCGCGCCTCAATGCCGCCGAACTGGGCAAGGACGGCATCCGCGTCAATGTCGTCAACCCGGACGCCGTCATCTCGGGCAGCAACATCTGGAGCGGCGGATGGGCGGAAGGCCGCGCCAAGGCCTATGGCATCCGCGTGGAAGAGCTGCCGGCCTACTACGCCGCGCGGACCCTGCTGGGGCAGACCATCCTCCCGGAGGACATCGCCAACGCCTGCCTCGCCTACGTGGGGGGGATGCTGTCCAAATCCACCGGCAACATCCTCAATGTCGACGGAGGCGTCGCCGCCGCCTTCGTACGCTGACCCCCACCCGCTTCACCCCCCTCCTGCATGCCATCGACCCGTCCGCCTGTCGCCGCCCTGGCCGCCATCCTCCTCCTGCTCGGCCCCGCCAGGGGCCAGGACCTCCGCCTCTGGTACCGCAGGCCGGCGTCCGTATGGACGGAGGCCCTCCCGCTGGGCAACGGACGCCTCGGCGCCATGGTCCACGGCGGGGTGCGTACGGAACGCATCCCCTTCAACGAAGAGACCCTGTGGACAGGCCGGCCCAGGGAACACGCCCGCCCCGACGCCTTCCGTTACCTGGACACGCTCCGCGGCCTCCTCGCCACGGGCCGCCAGGCCGAGGCCGACGACCTGGCCGAAGAGGCCTTCATGGGACTCCGCAGCGGCGAGGACGCCCGCAAGGCCTGGCTCGCCCGCGTGCTCCGCGATCGCAGCGCCGCAGCACCCGCCTTCGACGATGCCGCATGGAAGACCCTGCGGATACCCTCCCCCGATGGTTGGGAGAAGGAGGGACTTCCCGACCTCGACGGCTGCGTCTGGTTCCGGACGGCCTTCGACCTGCCGCGCGACTGGCAGGGGCGTGACCTGCTCCTGGACCTGGGCATGGTCCGCGACATGGACCGCAGCTATTGCAACGGCCAGCCCATCGGCCGGACCGACGGCGTGGGGAGCCGCAGCTACCGCATCCCCGCCAGTCTCCTCCGGCCCGGCCGCAACATCCTCGCCGTTCAGGTCGTCGACTTCGGCAGGCGCGGCGGCCTCTGCGGCCATCCGCAGCCGGGGGGCGTCATCGGGCTGCGGCCCGTCGCCGGCCCGGCCGTCGCCGCCCTCTCGCTGGAGGGGCGCTGGAAGTACCGCGTCGTGGGCGACACCATCCCCGCCCCAGGCTTCTACCAGGCCAGCTACCAGCCCTTCGGCGAGCTGCGGCTGTCCTTCGACCATGCCGACAGTGCCGGCTACGAACGCGACCTCGACCTCCGCGACGCCGTCGCCACGGTCCGCTATGCGTCCGGCGGCGTCCGCTACACCCGCGAATACCTCGTCAGCCAACCCCACCAGGCGATGGTGGTCCGGCTGGCCGCCGACCGGGCCGGCGCCCTCGCCTTCAAGGCCGCCTTCGGGAGTCCGCATGCCGGGCATCAGGTCCGCCGGATCGACGACCGCACCCTCGAGCTCGCCGTCAGGGTGAAGGACGGCGTCCTGCGCGGCGTCGCCCAGCTGCGGGTGCTCTCCGGCGACGGCCGCCTGTCGGTGACGGCCGACGGGATTGCGGTGTCGGGTGCGCGCGAGGTCGTGCTCGCCCTGGCCGCCGGCACCAGCTTCCGCAGCTGGCAGGACGCGGCCGGCGAACCCCTGCAGGCGGTGCGGGCCGCCTGGGCGGTGTTGAAGGGTCGCAGCCATGGCGAGGTCCGCGCGGCGCATATCGCCGAATACCGCCGTCATTTCAACACCATGTCCATCGACCTGGGCCGGTCGGCCAACGAGGCACTGCCCACCGACGAGCGGCTGCAGGCCTTCGCCAGGGCCGACGACGCGGCCTTCGTCGCCCTATACCTCCAGTACGGCCGCTACCTCCTGATCGCCGCATCTCGGCCCGGGACGGGGCCCGCCAACCTGCAGGGCATCTGGAACGACCTCACCGACCCGCCCTGGGGCAGCAAGTACACCGTCAACATCAACGCCGAGATGAACTACTGGCCGGCGGAGCCCCTCAACCTGCCGGCCCTGCACGAGCCGCTCTTCCGGTTGATCCGGGAAGTGTCGGTCGCCGGCCGCAGCACGGCAAGGCGTCAGTACGGTGCGCCCGGCTGGGTGCTGCACCACAACACCGACCTCTGGCGGGGCACCGCCCCCATCAATGCCGCCAACCACGGCATCTGGGTGACGGGCGGCGCCTGGCTCTGCCAGCACCTGTGGGAGCATTACCGGTTCACGCAGGACCGCGTATTCCTGCGCGACAGCGCCTACCCCGTCATGCGCGAGGCGGCCCGCTTCTTCGACCATTTCCTCTTCCCCGACCCCGCGACGGGATGGCTGATCAGCACGCCTTCCAACTCGCCCGAACAGGGCGGCCTGGTGGCAGGTCCCGCCATGGACCACCAGATCGTGCGCGACCTGTTCCGCAACGTCGTCGAGGCCGCCGGCCTGCTGGGCGTCGACGCCGCACTGGCGGAGCGGCTCCGCGCCAAGCTCGCCCGCATCGCCCCCGACCGCGTCGGACGGCACGGGCAGCTGCAGGAATGGCTGGAGGACGTCGACGACACCAGCAATCGCCACCGCCACGTCTCACACCTATGGGCCGTCTACCCCGGTGCCGAGATCAACTGGGACGCGACGCCGGAGCTCATGCGGGCCGCACGGCAGTCGCTCCTGTACCGGGGCGATGCCGCCACCGGCTGGAGCCTCGGATGGAAGATCAACCTATGGGCCCGCTTCCTCGACGGCGAACATGCCTTCCAGCTCATCCGCATGCTCATGTCTCCGTCCAAGGGCGGGGCCGGTAGCTATCCGAACCTCTTCGATGCGCACCCGCCCTTCCAGATCGACGGCAACTTCGGCGGGTCGGCCGGCATCGCCGAACTGCTGGTCCAGAGCCACCTTGGCCGCATCGACCTGCTGCCGGCCCTGCCGCCCGCCCTGCCCCAGGGCAGCGTCCGCGGCCTCCGCGCCCGCGGCGGCTTCGAACTCGACTTCGACTGGAAGGCGGGGCGACTCACCCGGCTCGTCGTCCGCTCCCTCGCCCACAGCCCCCTCCGCCTGCGCCATGCGGGCCTCACGGCCGACATCCCGCGGACATGGCCGGGCGCCACCTTCACCTTCGACGGCGCCCTGAAGCCCGTCCCCGCCGCATCGGCAGGGGCCGTCCGGCAACACATGACATGGGAACGGCCATGAAGGTCATCACCTGCCGGGCGCCGGGCAGCCTGGTGCTCTCCGAGGCCCCCGTGCCAGTCCCTCAGCCGGGCGAGGTCCTCCTGCGCGTCCGCTGCGTCGGCGTCTGCGGCACCGACCTGCACGCCTACGAGGGCACGCAGCCCTACTTCACCTATCCGCGCATCCTAGGCCACGAGCTGGGCTGCGAGGTGGCCGACCCCAACGGCTGCCCCGGCCTACGGACGGGCGAGGCCGTCACCATCATCCCCTACTTCTCCTGCGGTGGTTGCACCGCCTGCCGGAAAGGTCGCACCAACTGCTGCGCCAGCCTGGCGGTCTTCGGCGTACATGTCGACGGCGGCCTTCGGGAATACATCGCCGTGCCGGCCGCTGCCGTCGTCAACGGGGAAGGCCTCGCCCCCGACGCCCTCGCACTCGCAGAGCCCCTGGCCATCGGCGCCCACGGCATCCGCCGCGCAGGGCTGGCCGCCGGCGAAGTCGCCCTCGTGGTGGGGGCCGGCCCCATCGGCCTCGGACTGATGCGCCTCGCCACCCTCGCCGGCGCCCGCGTCATCGCGATGGACATCAACCCCCTCCGCCTCGACAACTGCCGCGCGACGGCAGGTGTCGCCCACGTCGTCGACGCCCGACGCAGCGACACCGAAGCCCTGGTCCGGGAACTGACAGACGGTCGGATGCCCGACGTCGTCATCGACGCCACCGGCAACCTCGCGGCCATCCGCGACGCCTTCCGATACATCTCCCACGCGGGCCGCTACGTGCTGGTGGGCCTCCAGAAAGGCGATGTCGCCTTCAGCCATCCCGAATTCCACCGGCGCGAGGCGACGCTCCTGAGCAGCCGGAACGCCACACCCGAGGATTTCCGCCAGGTACTCGGCCACCTGCACGACGGCACCGTGGACGTCTCGGGATTCATCACCCACCATGCCACGCCGGAGGCCGCGGTCGACCGGTTCCCCGAATGGATGTCACCCGCCTCCGGCGTCGTCAAGGCGATGGTGCACCTCTGAAACCCGCTGTCAACGCCGGCCGCAGGAAGGATGCATATCAATCGGCCGAATGGCTTATTTTGGGTCGACAATTTGATCCCGACGGGCGGGGGAACCCATAGCGGCCCGCCGCCCCTCGGAAGGAAATTCGGTATCGATGAACAAGAAGGTTTTGCGGATCCACCCGGGCGACAACGTCGCAGTAGCGCTCTCCGACCTGCCGAAAGGGGAAACGGTCGAACTGGAAGGAAGTCCTTACGCATTGGGGGCCCGCATCCCGGCGAAGCACAAGTTCTTCCTGCAGGACATGCGCATGGACGACGAAGTGGTCATGTACGGCGTACTCGTGGGACGTACCCTGTCGCCCGTCGCCGCCGGCGGACTCATGACGACGGAGAACGTCAGCCATGCCGCCCAACCCTATGCCTACCGGGCGGCCCGGTACGCCTGGACACCGCCCGACGTCTCGAAGTGGAGGGACAGGACCTTCATGGGCTACCACCGCAGCGACGGCCGTGTCGGCACCGCCAACTACTGGCTCTTCATCCCCACCGTCTTCTGCGAGAACCGCAACCTCGACGTCATCCGCGAAGCCTTTCACAACGAACTCGGCTATGCGGTCACCGACAAGTACAAGCGTTATGTACGGCATCTCCTCGACGCCCTCCGCAACGGAGCGGAAATGCCCGGCATCGATCTGGCACCATCGGCCCCGCCAGCCACGCACCGGCCCTTCCCCAACGTCGACGGCATCAAGTTCCTCAACCACCAGGGCGGCTGCGGCGGCACCCGTCAGGACTCAGCCGTGCTCGCCAAACTCCTCGTCGCCTATGCCGACCATCCCAACGTCGGGGGCGTGACCGTCCTCAGCCTGGGTTGCCAGCACCTGCAGGTACAGGACTTCCGCGAAGACCTCCTGCGCCAGAACCCGCGTTTCGACAAACCCCTCCACATACTCGAACAACAGGCCTACGGCAGCGAAGAACGCCTCGTCGCCGAGGCCATCCGCCTCACCTTCTCCGGCCTCGTCGAGATCGACAGGCACCGCCGGGCGCCGGCATCGCTCGACAAGCTCTGCATCGGCGTCAAATGCGGCGGTAGCGACGGCTTCAGCGGCATCTCCGCCAACCCGGCCGTGGGACACTGCTCCGACCTCGTCGTCGGACTCGGCGGCAAGATCCTCCTCGCCGAATTCCCCGAACTCTGCGGCGTCGAACAGGAACTCGTCGACCGCTCCGTCGACAGGCCCACCGCCGAGAAGTTCATCGCCCTCATGGGCGCCTACAGCGCCGAAGCCGAACGCGTCGGCTCCGGCTTCCACATGAACCCCTCACCCGGCAATATCCGCGACGGACTCATCACCGACGCCATCAAAAGCGCCGGCGCCGCCCGCAAAGGAGGCACCTCCCCCGTGACCGACGTGCTCGACTACACCGAACCGGCCACCCGGCCCGGCCTCAGCCTCGTCTGCACCCCCGGCAACGACGTCGAAGCCACCACCGGCAAGGCCGCCAGCGGCGCCACCCTCATCCTCTTCACCACCGGGCTGGGCACGCCCACCGGCAACCCCGTCAGCCCCACCATCAAACTCTCCACCAACACCGCCCTGGCACGACGCATGCCCGACATTATCGACATCGACTGCGGACCGGTCATCGAAGTCAGCAAAAGCATCGAGGAGATGGGCGAGGAGATCCTGGAATACTGCATCAGCGCCGCCAGCGGCGAAGTGGTGCCGAAATCCGTCCAACTCAACCAGGACGACTTCATCCCCTGGAAAAGGGGCGTCAGCCTCTGAACCCCTGACCGCTTTTCCGTACTTTCGGCCAAACAGACACCCATGGCCATCCGGTACAACGCAGCCACCCTGGCCCGCATCGAGAAGATCCTCGAAGAGGCCGGATACACCCTCCGTTACGAACGAGGCACCTTCCAGAGCGGCTACTGCATCCTCGAGGACCGGAAGGTCGTCGTCCTCAACCGCTTCCTCCAGACCGAAGGCCGAATCAACACCCTGATCGACCTCATGACCGCCCTGGCCATCGACCCCATGTCCCTCTCGCCCGACAACCGCCGACTCCTGCAGGAACTCTCCGGAAGGGCGGAACAGCCCGTGCGCTCCTGAAGCCCGGCAGCTCACCCACCGGCAAAACCCCGAGAGCCTTGCCCGGACTGAACGTCACCTTCCTCGGCACCGGCACCAGCGGCGGCGTACCCATGATCGGATGCGACTGCGAGGTCTGCCGGTCCACAGACCCCCGCGACAACCGCCTTCGCAGCAGCATCCGCATCCGGTCCGAGAAGACCTGCGTCGTGATCGATACAGGCCCAGACTTCCGCACGCAGATGCTCCGCAGCGATACCCGGCATCTCGACGCCATACTCTTCACCCACCCTCACAAGGACCATACGGCCGGACTGGACGATGTCCGGGCCTACAACTTCTTCTCCGCCCGGGGCATGGACCTCTATGCCAACGAGCTCACCGCCGCCGCCTTGCGGAACGACTATCACTACGCCTTCGCCGAGGACAGATACCCCGGCACCCCCGAACTCGACCTGCACACCATCGGCAAGGGACCCTTCCGCATCGGGGACCTGGACATCCAACCCATCCTCGTCCGACACCTCCGCATGCCCGTCCTCGGCTTCCGCATCGGCGACTTCACCTACATCACCGACGCCAACCACATCGAGCCCGCCGAGATGGACAAGGTCCGCGGCTCATCGCTCCTCGTGCTCAATGCCCTGCGCCAGCAGCGCCATGTGTCCCATTACAGCCTCGACGAGGCCGTGGCCCTGGCAGGCGAACTCGGCGTGCCGCAGGCCCGCTTCACCCATATCAGCCACCAGATGGGCCTGCATGCCATCGTGGACCGTGAACTGCCCCAAGGCATGCGCCTGGCCTTCGACGGCCTGACCCTCTCCGTGTGAGATCTAAGCCCAGGCCGGCCTCCGTATCCGCATCACCTTGCAGGATTTACCGAAAACCTGCCTTCGCCCGAAAGACATGACGCCTTCCCTTGTGCAGGACCGTAATTTCGTTCCCGTCGCCTGAGTTCCCGTCAGGGCATTTCCCGACATCCAATCCAATCCTGTACAAAAACCAAGTCTATGAAAAGCGCAAGGCGTTTTCTCACGGCATTCGCGAGGGTATTCGTGAACCTCTATTATTTCGGTCCATGGCGGCAGTGGCTCATCCGGCGGGCAGAGGTCCGCGGTCAGGGTCGGCCGGCGCCCGCCTCCTCCATCCGGGCCATCAGCGGCCTGGAACCTTCCGTCCACCTGCAACGTCTTCGTTCCGACGGCTTTTCCGGTCCTTTCCGGGTCGATACCGCCCTGGCGGATGCGATCGTCGCATCCCTGGCCGGCGACACCAGGTACATCGTACCCGAACCGCACCTGGACCATGCCGCCGTGTGGGCCATCGTCTTCGATCCCACGCTGCAGCAGCTGTTGCGGCATTATTTCGGCACCACCCCGAACCTCTTCAGCACGAGTATCTTCATTACCAATCCGTCGGGCCGGGTGCATAACGCCGAACGGCAGGCCTGTACCAAGGATTTCCATTACGACGTGCCCGACGTCAAGGGTCTTACCCTTTTCGTCTACCTCAACGACGTTGACGAGTTCGGCGGCGCCCATGCCGTGATCCCGGGCACGGCGCGACGACTCACCTGGCATCGGCTCTTCTCCCGGTTCATGTGCCACCGGAAAGCCCTGGCGGCCTATGGCAGCGATGCCATCGTCACCATCACCGGCAGCAAGGGGACGGCCTTCCTGGAAGACCTGGTGAACTGGCATCGGAGGAATACGGGCAACAGCACGAGGTATGCGCTGGCCGCGACCTTCACCCTGGCCCGCCGACCCCGCCATGCCTGGACGGCCCCCGGCCAACTGGAGCCCCTCACCCCCGTCGGCACCGAGGAAACCCCGGCTGCGATCCGTCCCCTCCCCATCCTGGACGGGAAGAATACACCCGTCTGACGGCCCCTGCCCCTTGGAGGGACCTTCTTGCCGGGCCTACCTTCGGGAAAGGAAGGGTGTATGGGAGAGGAGGGATGGCGGTCGTATGTTCGGTTCACCCGGCAGGAGCGTTGGGCGACGGCACTCCTGGTCGGGCTGACCCTGGCGGCCTGGATGGTCCCCTTCCTCCTTCCCGAGCACCCCTTGCCGCCCCGGATACGGCCCTGGCCTGGGGAGATGGATACGGCCGGATCGGCCACCCCGGGCCGGTCGGTCCGCCCCGAGGGGCAGGGCGGAAGCGTACGACCCGTGTCCGGCTTCCCCTTCGACCCCAACACGATCGACGAGGGGGGATGGCGGGCGCTGGGGCTGGACGAGCGCAAGATTCGAACGATCCTCAGGTATCGGGACAAGGGCGGGCGTTTCCGGAAGCCGGCGGACCTGGCCCGGATCTACGGGCTTTCCCAAGCCGAGGTGGCCCGACTTGAGCCCTGGGTGCGCATCCCGCCCCCGGAGGACCGCCGGCCCCCGCCGGCCGCCGGCCGCGCGCAGGGCGACATGTCGACCACTGCCTGGCCCGACCGTCGGGCGGCCTCGTCCGCCCGGGTGGAGATCAACACGGCCGACAGCCTGGCATGGCTGGCGCTTCCCGGCATCGGCCCCGGATGGGCCCATCGGATCCTCAGGTATCGCAGCAGCCTCGGCGGCTTCATCGGTGTCGACCAGGTGGCCGAGACCTTCGGACTTCCCGATTCGGTCTTCCAACGGATCCGAGCCTTGCTGGAGGTCGACACGTCCCGCTCGCTGCGCCGGCTGGACCTGAACCGGGATACGGAGGAGCGGCTGGCGGCGCATCCCTACCTCTCCAGGAGGGAGGCCCGGGCGATCGTGGCCTATCGGGAGCGGCATGGGCCCTATGCCCGGCTGGAGGACATCGGGCGGGTAGCCCTGATCTCGGCAGAAGTGGTGGAAAGGATCAGACCGTATGCACGGGTGGACTGAACCGCACCCCTCCGGGCGTCGTCCTGCAGCCGGGAGAAGAGCTGTGTCGCATGCGGTTTTTCCGTACATTGATTCAATGGACCTACCCCTGGGCATGTCTCCGGATGTGATCGTCATGTCGGTGTTCTCCGTTTTTGTCCTGTGCATCGGACTGGCCTTCTCCAGGACCGCCCGCGATATGGAGGGCTTTTTCGCCGGAGGCGCCGCCGTGCCCTGGGTGATCGCCGGTCTTTCCCTGTTCATGAGTTTTTTCTCCGCCAGCACGTTCGTGGCCTGGGGGTCGATCGCCTATTCGCAAGGGTGGGTGGCGGTGACCATCCAGTGGACCATGTGCATGGGGGCCTTGCTGACGGCCCTCTTCATCGCCCCGCGATGGAAGGCGACGGGCAACCTCACCGCGGCGGCATTCATCCGCGAAAGGCTGGGGGCCCGTGTACAGCAGGTCTACGTGCATATTTTCATGGTGGTCTCCTTCTTCATCAAAGGGACCGTGCTCTACCCCGTGGCCCGGCTTGTGAGCGGCTCCTTCGATCTGCCCCTGGCCCCGACCACCATCGTCCTGGGGCTGTTCATGATCGCATACACCGCGACAGGTGGCCTTTGGGCCGTCATGGTGACGGACATCCTGCAGTTCGTGATCCTGACGGCCGCCGTCGCGATCCTGGTCCCCCTCTCCCTCGACGCGGCGGGCGGCCTCTCCGCCCTGCGCGACAGGGCCCCCGTCGATTTCCTGGATCCGGTATCGGGGGAATACACGGCGGGTTTCATCCTCGCCTTCACGCTCTACCATATCTTCCACATCGGCGGCAACTGGACCTTCGTGCAACGCTACACCTCTGTCAGGGATGGGCGTTCCGCCCGCAAGGTAGCCCTCCTGTTCGCCGCACTCTACCTGGTCAGTCCGGTGGTCTGGATGCTCCCGCCCCTGCTCTACCGGACGATGAACCCGGGCCTTGCGGGGCTGGAGGTGGAAAACGCCTATCTCGGCATCTGCAGGACCGTCCTGCCACCCGGACTGCTCGGGCTGATGCTGACGGGCATGTATTTTTCCACTTCCGCCTCCGCCACCACGACGCTCAACGTCGTATCGGCCGTCTTCACCAACGATGTGTACCGGACCCGGATCAATCCGCAGGCCTCCCCGGAACGGTTGATGGCGGTCGCCAGATGGTCGGGCTGGGGCTTCGGGCTCGGCATGATCGCCATCGCCCTGCTGGTGCCGCATATCGGCGGGCTGGTGAACGTCACCCTATCCGTCGGGGCCATCACCGGAGGTCCGCTCCTGGCTCCGGCCATCTGGGCATTGTTCTCGCGCAGACTCACCGGCCCGGCCACCCTGTCCATCACCCTGGCCGGCCTGCTGTTGAATGTTTTCGGGAAACTGGCCATGCCATGGGTCTTCGGCATCCCGTTGACCCGGGCCGAGGAGATGCTGACGGGCGTCCTCGGGCCGCTCCTGATGCTCACTTTCTTCGAGTGGAGGGCCTCCAGGCGGGGAAGTGCCTGTTCGGAATGGGAGGCGTTCCAAGCGTTGCGGTCGCAGCGGGAGATGTCACGGGCGGCAAGCCCGCCGGATGCGCTTCGGGAAGTGCGGGAGCAGAACCGTTTCGGACTGCGCCTGACGGCGGTTGCCCTGGCTTTTACGGCCTGTCTGCTCTTCCTGCTTTCCCTGTTCGCCGAACAGGGGGTCGATTGGCTGCGGGTGATGTCCGTACTGGTGGCCCTGGCGGCCCTGTTGCCCTGGAACGTCGCCCGCAAGCTCCGTCCCACCTCCAACATGCCAGACCATGCAGATACATGATGTTGCCGTAGAAGGCAGGGTGCTCCGTGAGATCCGCCTGGAGGCGGACATCGTCTTCATCGGTGGAGGCATTGCCGGCACCTGCGGGGCCATCGCCTCGGCCCGGGAAGGGCTCCGGGTGGTCCTGGTACAGGATCGTCCGGTCTTGGGCGGCAACGCATCGAGCGAAGTGCGACTGTGGATACTCGGCGCCACCTCCAGCATGGGCAACAACAACCGATGGGCCAGGGAGAGCGGTGTGCTCAATGAGATCCTCCTGGAGAACATGTACCGCAATCCGGATGGCAACGCCCTGATGCTGGATACGGTCCTGCTGGAGAAGGCCATCCTGGAACCTTCCCTGACGCTCCTGCTCAACACGGCGGTCTTCGAAGTGGAAAAGTCGGCACCCGACCGCATCCGGTCCGTGACGGCCTTCTGCAGCCAGAACGCCACGCGTTATGTCCTGTCGGCCCCCTTCTTCTGCGATGCCTCGGGCGACGGCATCGTCGGCTACCTGTCCGGAGCGGCCTTTCGCATCGGCGCGGAAGCCTCCGCTGAATTCGACGAAGGGTATGCCCCGGACCTGTCGTACGGCGAGCTGCTGGGGCATTCGATCTATTTCCTGACGAAGGACATGGGCAGGCCCGTCCCCTTCGTTCCGCCGGCCTATGCCCGGAACGATGTGAGCGGACATATCCGCCATCGGGCCTACCGGCTGGGCGACCATGGCTGTCGGCTCTGGTGGCTTGAATACGGTGGCAGGCTCGATACGGTCCATCAAACGGAGGACATCAAATGGGAACTCTGGCGGGTCATCTACGGCATCTGGGACCATGTCAAGAATTCGGGTGCATATCCCGAAGCGGAGAACCTCACCCTCGAATGGGTGGGGCATATTCCGGGAAAGCGGGAGAGCCGGCGTTTCGAGGGCGACCATATCCTGAGCCAACGCGATGTGGTGGAACAGCGCCGGCACCGGGATGCGGTTTCCTACGGGGGGTGGTCCCTCGACCTTCATCCGGCCGACGGGTTGTTCAGCAAGCTCCCCGGCTGCACGCAGTGGCATGCGAAGGGCGTCTATCAGATCCCCCTCCGCTGTCTCTACAGCCGGAACATCACCAACCTCTGGCTGGCGGGACGCCTCATCAGCGCCTCGCATGTGGCATTCGGTTCCACCCGCGTCATGGCAACGGTCGCCATGGCCGCCCAGGTGATCGGTCCGGCCACCCGTTTTTGCCTCGCCCACGGCATCCTCCCGGCCACGCTGGCCCGGGGTCCGCTGACCCCGTCGCTCCAGCAGTATCTGCTGCAGTCGGGCCACCATATCCCGGACATGGAGCCGAGCCACCGCGACCTCGCCCACCAGGCCGTCGTCTCGGCGAGCAGTGTGCACCACTTCACGGGACTGCCGGCCGACGGCGGCTGGCTGGTCCTTGACTTCCCTACCGCCCAGCTCCTGCCCTTCGAGGCCGTCGAAGGCATCGGCATCACGTTCCGGATGCTGGCCATCGGGGAAACCACCCTCGATGTCGAGCTCCGGGCCAGCGGGAGGCCGGGGAATTTCACGGCCGATGTGCTGCTGGAACGCAGATCCGTGGGACTGTCGGCCGGCGAACAGGATGTGTACATCGACTTTGGCGTGCCTTCAACGGCCAGACAGTATCTGTTCATCTGCCTGTGCCGCAACGAAAGGGTCTCGGTGCGCACCAGCACGCATCTGCATACGGGGATGATGCTGCTCCGGAACCGGTTCAACCGGGATGTCGCCGTGAGTGGGACGCAAACACCGCCCCCGGGCATCGGCATCGACACCTTCGACTTCTGGCTGCCCAACCGAAGGCCTGATCCGCAGCAACTGGGCTTCCGGCTGAACCGGGCCTTGCAGGCTTTCCATCCGGGGCACCTCACCAGCGGGACGTTCCGGCCGACCCGTGGCGCCAATGCTTGGGTGGCCGATCCGGAAGAAGACCGGCCCTTCGTGCGGCTCCAGTGGTCGGCCCCCGTCCGGGTCTCCTCCCTCGTCCTACACTTCGACGCCGATTGGGACCATCCGCTGGAGTCCACCCTGCGGGTACATCCGGAAAGGGTCGTGCCATTGCTGGTCCGTTCCTTCCGGGTGGAAGACGGGGAGGGCGGTTTGCTGTACGCCATGGAGGGCAACCACCAGTCCATGCACCGGGTGGTCTTCAGCGCCCCTGTCACGCTGCAGGCGTTGACCTGTCATGTCGACCATCCTTCCGACAAGGTGCCCGCCGCGGTTTTCGGCATCCAGGTCTTCTGACACCCGATGTCGGTCACTCGAGGAAGTCGTCATCGGCCTTGGGGGCATGACGCTCGAAGAGCCTGTCGATGGGTCCGGCGAAGATGGGGAACCGTTCCTTGGCGAAATCCCGGACGGTTTCGATGGCACGGATCGCCTGGCTCTCGCTGATGCCCGTCGCTTCGCGGATCCGGCGGATGAGTTCCTCCATGGCGTCAGGCGACCTTGAGGATGTTGAGCTTGGACTTGTCGAACCGGTGCCTGGCGTATTCGAGGGTGAGGTGGAACTGCTTTTCCTTGGAGCCGGGCAGTTCGAACATGGCGTCCGTGAGGATGTTTTCGCAGATGGAGCGGAGACCGCGTGCGCCCAGCTTGTATTCGAGGGCCTTCTCGACGAGGAAGTCCATGACCTCGTCGTCGACGGTCATCTGGATGCCCTCGAGTTCGAAGAGCCGCTTGTACTGGCGCATGAGGGCGTTCTTGGGCTGGGTGAGGATGGCGCGCAGGGTGGGTGCGTCGAGGGGGTTGAGGTAGGTGACGACGGGCAGCCTTCCGAGGAGTTCGGGGATGAGTCCGAAATGCTTGAGGTCCTGCGCGGTCACGTAGCTGAGCAGGTTCTTCTTCATGTTCTCCTGCTCGTCCTTGTTGACGTTGAAGCCGATGGAGTTGGTGTTGACGCGGCGGGCGATGATCTTGTCGACCCCGTCGAAGGCGCCTCCGCAGATGAAGAGGATGTGCTGTGTGTTGATCTTGATGAGTTTCTGCTCGGGGTGCTTCCGTCCGCCCTGCGGGGGTACGAGCACTTCGGTGCCCTCGAGGAGTTTGAGAAGTCCCTGTTGGACGCCTTCGCCGCTGACATCGCGGGTGATGGAGGGGTTGTCGCCCTTGCGGGCGATCTTGTCGATCTCGTCGATGTAGACGATGCCCTTTTCGGCGGCGGCGACATCGTAGTTGCAGATCTGCAGCAGCCGGGTGAGGATGCTTTCGACGTCTTCGCCGACGTAGCCCGCCTCGGTGAAGACGGTCGCGTCGACGATGGCGAAGGGCACGTTGAGCATGCGGGCGATGGACTTTGCGAGGAGGGTCTTGCCCGTACCGGTCTCGCCGACCATGATGATGTTGCTCTTCTCGATCTCGACATCCGTCTCCGACTGTTTCTGCTGCAGCCGTTTGTAGTGGTTATAGACGGCGACGGACATAACCTTCTTGGCATCGTCCTGTCCGATGATGTATTCGTCGAGGAACTTCTTGATCTCGACGGGTCGCTTGACGCTGAGTTTGAAGCTGGAGCACGCGGGGTCGCTCTTGACGCTGAGTTCCTGCTCGATGATGTCGCGGGCGTGTTCGACGCAGTTCTCGCAGATGTGTCCCTCCTGTCCTGCGATCAGTATCTTGACCTCTTCGCGGTTTCTGCCGCAGAAGGAGCAATGGAGGGTAGACTTCGCCATACGGGTTCTTTGGAGGGCACAAGGTACGATAATCGGCACAATGGCTGCCATTCCGCTGCGTCCTGTCCAGGCGGGCGGGGTGGGTCGCGGGACGGGGGCGTGGCCTGCGTCAGATGCGGGTGATGACGGCGTCCACGATGCCGTAGGCGGTGGACTCGGTGGCGTCCATCCAGTAGTCGCGGTCGAAGTCCCTGAGGATCTTCTCCATCGTCTGTCCGCAGTTGTCGGCGAGGATGCGGGCCCCCATCTCCTTGGTCTTGCGGATCTGTTCGGCCATGATCTCGAGGTCGGCCGAGGTGCCGCGTCCGCCGCCCATGGGCTGATGGATCATGACCTCGCCGTGGGGGAAGATGAACCGGCGTCCCTTGCGTCCGCCGCTGAGGAGGATGGAGCCCATGGAGGCGGCCATGCCCATGCAGACGGTGGAGACGGGGGATTCGATCATCTGCATGGTGTCGTAGATGACCATGCCGCTGGTGACGAGTCCGCCGGGGCTGTTGATATAGAAAACGATCTCCTTGCCGGGGTCTTTGGCGTCGAGGAAGAGGAGGCGGTTGGTGATGTCGCGGGCGCTGCGGTCGTCGACGGGCCCCCAGAGGAACACCTTGCGCTGTTCGAGGAATTTCTTGTCGAACTGTGCCGAGGAGAGCATGTTCTCCATGAGGTTGGCGGGCATCGCGGGTTCGTCTTCGTCGTCGAGGCGGATGCCGGCGTGCATGGTCTTGTCCAGTTTGCGGGTCATGTCGTCGGGGTGTCGTGATGTGGTTCGCCGGGGGGCGTGATGTCAGGGCTTCTTGTTCTTCCTGGGGTTGGTGATGAGCACTTCGTCGACCAGGCCGTAGTCCTTGGCCTCCTGTGCGGTCATCCAGTAGTCGCGGTCGAAGTCGGCCGCGATGCGCTCCAGGGTCTGTCCGCTGTGCTGTGCGACGACTTCGTAGAGTTCCTGTTTGAGTTTGCGGACCTGTGCGACGGTGATCTCGATGTCGCTGGCCTGTCCGCCGGCCCCGGCGCTGGGCTGGTGCATCATGATGCGGGAGTGGCGGAGGGCGGTGCGTTTCCCGTGGGTGCCGGCGCACATCAGGACGGCGGCCATGCTGGCGGCGACGCCGATGCAGATGGTGGAGACGTCGGGCGTCACGTACTGCATGGTGTCATAGACGCCCATGCCGGCGTAGACGGACCCGCCGGGGCTGTTGATGTACATCTGGATGTCGCGGGTGCGGTCGGTGCTGTCCAGGAAGAGCAGCTGGGCGGTGACGATGTTGGCGACCTCGTCGGTGATGGGATAGCCCAGGAAGATGATCCTGTCCATCATGAGCCGGCTGTAGACGTCCATCACGGCAATGTTCATCGGGCGTTCCTCGATGATGTTCGGGGTGAGGTTGGTGACGAGATGCTGCCCGTAGCCGTGTAGGGTATGGCTGCCGATGCCCCTGTCCTTGATCGCGAATCGCTCGAATTCCCTGCCTAGGTCCATGTCGTGTTGTTTCGGGTTGAGTCTGCAAGATACGTCGCTGACGTTCCAAAATCCATGCAAAGCCCTGCGGTCGGACAATACGGCAGTGTCCTTGCGGGCTTTGTCAGGCGGCCGGGCTGTCCGGGTGCGGGCGGGAATGGCTCCGTGGCTGTACGTGCCGGCCGGGGGTGTGTGGCGGTGGGTGCGCCTTGCGGGTCGGGGGTGGGTCAGAGCCGGCGGGCCGTCTGCTGGGCGCGGAGGGCCAGTTCGGTGGCGAGGAGGCAGTGTGCCTGGCCCATGGCGGTCTCGGTGCGGTTGAGCACATCGTCGACGAAGCGGGTGCCGAAGTCGAGGGGCACGTCGTTGCAGTCGATGTGGACGGTCTCCTTGCCGTTGGCTAGGTAGAGCTGGTTGCCCCTGGGGTCGCGACCGATGTCGATGTTCTTGCGGACCTCGATGAATCCATCGGTGCCGAGGATGGTGAGCCGGCCGTCGCCCCAGGTCTTGAGTCCGTCGGGGGTGAACCAGTCGACCCGGATGTACCCGGTGCCGCCGTCGCCCCGGAGCATGACGTCGCCGAAGTCCTCGAAGGCGGGGTGTTGCGGGTGGTTGAGGTTGCCGGTCTGGGCGGCCACGATGTCGGCGCGGGTGGAGCCGGTGAAGTGGAGGAACTGGTCGAACTGGTGGGAGCCGATGTCGGTGATGATCCCCCCGTACCTGGCCTTGTCGAAGAACCAGTCGGGCCGCGATCGCGGGTTGACGCGGTGCGGGCCGAGCCCGATGGTCTGTACGACCTTGCCGACGGCGCCCTGGCGCACCAGTTCGCCGGCCTTGATGGTGGCCTTGTTCTCGAAGCGTTCGCTGTACATGATGGTGTACATGCGTCCGGTCTCGCGTTGAACGCGCCGGACGTCGGCGAGTTGTCGGAGGGTGGTGATGCCGGGCTTGTCGACGAGGAAGTCCTTGCCGTGGCGCATGACGTCGATGCCGAGGGGCGCGCGGGTGACGGGGATGCCGGAGCTGAGCACGAGCTGGATGCTGCCGTCTTCGAGGATCTCGCGCGGGTCGGGGGCGACGCGGGCCTGCGGGAAGGCTTTGAGGAAGGCCGCCAGCAGGTCGGGCTCGGGCGCGTGTACGGCCACCAGTTCGCCTCCGCCGCGGATGACGGCGTTGGCCATGCCGTAGATATGGCTGTGGTTGACGTTGATGACGGAGAAGCGGAGCCTTGGCGGTCCCTGCCAGGGTCCGGCGGCTTCGCTGCGCGACCGGAGGGAGGGCAGCACCATCAGTCCGCCGGCTGCGGCCATGCTTCGGATGAAACGCCTGCGCGGGTTCATGCGGGGGAATTTGTCCGAAACTACGTCAAACGGCCGACAACGGGTCGGCCCCGGGGCGGTTGTGCGGCCCCATCGTCCGGGCCGGCTTCCGGTTGTCGGACTCAGTGTTCGTGGCGGTGGGCCTCCTGTTCGTGGCGGAACGCCTCGAGGCTGACGACCTTCTCCGCGGGGTTGGCGTGTGCGGCGGCCCAGCGGAAGACCTTTTCGGTCTGCACCTTGCGGAAGCTGCCTTCGAATTGCTGCCGGTCCTTCATCATCCGTTCGACGTAGCCTTCGATCCATCCGAACTGGCCCTGCGCGAGGCCCATGCCGCCGAAGTAGCCGAGGACCTCTCCGCGCATGTGGTCCATGACCTCTTCGCGGGAGACGCTGATGGCGTTGTCGTTGACGATCTTCTCGGTGATGAGGGTCCAGCGGAGCTGCCGGAGGAAGTCGGGCAGTTCGGCCTCAGCCTCTTCCTCGGTCTTGGGCTTGTCCTGTCCTTCGCGGAGCCAGCGGCGGAGGAAGGCTTCGGGGAGTTCGATGGCGGTGTGTTCGAGGTGGGCGTAGTAGAGTTCGTGGTGGAGGTGGCTTTCGGTCTGCACGTCGAACTGTTCCTGGATGCCGGCGCGCAGCTGGTCGCGGAACTCCTGTTCGGACCTGAGTTCCATATGGGGGAAGGCCTGTTTCCAGAGTTCCTCGTCCATGGCGGCCAGCTCTGCGATGCTGATGCGGGTGAGGGTGATGCGGTAGGGTTGCAGGAGGGCGGCCGGGTCTTCCTTGTCGGCCTTGAGTTCTGAGAGGATCCTGCCGGCCTCTTTCTCGTCGAAGGCTTCTCCGATGCGGAGGGTGAGGGTGTCGTCCTTGCGGAGTCCCATCAGCCTGGGGCGGTAGTCGGCGTTGAAGAAGTGGACCAGTATCGGGATGTCCCGGTCCTTGGCCTCTTCGGCGGGCTGGCCGGCCTCGTCGCAGGCTTCGAAGCGGAGGTGGACGATGTTCTGTTCGTCGGATACCGTCTCGTGTTCGGTCATGCGGCCGTGCTTGCGCCGCAGGCGGTCGACCTCTTCCCCGACCATGTCTTCCGTGACGTCGACGCGGTAGCGGACGAGGGGGGCGGAGGGCAGGTCGGCCAGGGTGAAGTCGGGCTTGAGGCCGATGTCGAAGGAGAACCGGTAATCGGCGGGCGCCTTGGGGTCGAGGGCGCCGAGGTCGTTGTCGGGGGAGGGGAGGGGCTGGCCGAAGATGGCTCGGCCGTCGTTGCGGAGGTGGGCGGTGAGTTCCTTCTCGACGGTGCGTACGACCTCGTCGGCGAAGACGGAGGGGCCGTACATCTTGCGGATGAGGCCGGTCGGCACCATGCCCTTGCGGAAGCCGGGGATGTTCGCCTTGGCGGCGTACTGCTTCAGCGCGGCTTCGAAGCCGGGGAGGTAGTCTTCGCGGGAGACGGTGACGTCGATGCGTTCGGTCAGCGGTCCGGTGCGCTCTGTCTGGATGGTGGCCATATGCGGAATGGTTCTGGTATGCCTGTGGCGGGTCCCCTCGGCCGCCCACACCGGTGGTGGGGAGCGCGGGCTGTGCGGGTGAAGGGACTCGAACCCCCAAGCCTTGCGGCACCAGATCCTAAGTCTGGCGTGTCTACCGGTTTCACCACACCCGCCGGGGGAACCCGTGGGCCGGTGGGCGGGGGGTTCCGTGGGAAGGCCGCGAAGGTACTGCATTCCAACGAAAAGGCGAGGGTCTCCCGCTTTTTCAGTATATTGGCGGGTGATGGACGCGATGGAGACCCCTGCGGTGCAGCCGCGCTACAGCCTCACGGAGGAGCAGGAGCGGAAGGAGATCGTCAGGCAGTACCGGGCCCTGCTGAAGGTGCTCAAGCCCAAGCTGAAGCCGGGCGACAAGGAGCTGCTGCGCCGGGCCTTCGAGATGGCCGTGGAGGCCCACCGGACGATGCGCCGCAAGAGCGGCGAGCCCTATATCTTCCATCCGCTGGCGGTGTCGAGGATCTGCGTGGAGGAGATCGGCCTGGGGGTGCGCTCGACCATCTGTGCGCTGCTGCACGACTCGGTGGAGGACACCGACGTGACCCTGGAGGACGTGCAGCGCGAGTTCGGCGCCGAAATCTGCCGCATCATCGACGGCCTCACCAAGATCCGCAACGTCGTCGACACCAGCGCGAGCCAGCAGGCCGAGAACTTCCGTAAGATCCTCCTGACCCTGACGGACGACCCGCGCGTGATCCTCATCAAGCTGGCCGACAGGCTGCACAACATGCGCACGCTCGACAGCATGAAGCGCGATAAGCAGCTCAAGGTGTCTTCCGAGACGGTCTACGTCTACGCCCCGCTGGCCCATCGCATGGGCCTGTACGCCATCAAGACGGAGATGGAGGACCTCTCCATGAAATACTTGGAGCCCGACATCTACCGGCAGATCGCCCGGAAGCTCTCGGAGACCCGTCGCGAGCGCACCCGCTACATCAACGAGTTCATCCGCCCCATCCGCGATAAGATGGAGCGGGCGGGCTTCGACTTCGAGGTCCACGGCCGGCCCAAGTCGATCCACTCCATCTGGAACAAGATGAAGAAGAAGGGTGTCGAGTTCGAGGAGGTCTACGACCTGTTCGCCATCCGCATCGTGGTCGACGGCCCCCCGGAGCGCGAGAAGGAGGACTGCTGGAAGGCCTATTCGCTGGTGACCGACATGTACACCCCCTCGCCGGAGCGGCTGCGAGACTGGCTCAGCAATCCCAAGTCGAACGGCTATGAGGCGCTCCACACCACCGTCATGGGGCCCCAGGGCCGCTGGGTGGAGGTCCAGATCCGGTCGCGCCGGATGAACGAGATCGCGGAGAAGGGGCTGGCGGCCCACTGGAAGTACAAGGAGGGCGGGCAGGAGGGCGACCGCTTCGACCAGTGGTTCGGGCAGATCCGAGAGGCCCTCGGCAACCAGGAGCTGAGCTCGATCGACTTCCTCCAGGACTTCAAGACCTCGTTCCTGGCCGAGGAGATCTACGTCTTCACGCCCAAGGGCGACGTGCGCATGCTGCCCGTCGGCTCCAGCGCGCTCGACTTCGCCTTCGCCATCCATTCGGCCGTCGGCTCCCGCTGCATAGGCGCCAAGGTGAACCACAAGCTGGTGCCCATCGGCCACCGGCTCCGCAGCGGCGACCAGGTAGAGATCATCACCTCCGCCAAGCAGAAGCCCAACGAGGACTGGCTGGCACTCGTCACCACGGCCCGTGCCAAGTCGCGCATCAAGGACGCCCTGCGCGAGGAGAAGCGAAAGGTGGCCGACGACGGCCGCCAGCTGCTCGAGCGGAAGCTGGCCGCCATGGGCGCCGCCGCCAGCACCGCCAACATGGAAGCGCTGGTGGAACACTACCGCCTGCCCTCGGCCCTCGAACTCTGCTACCGCATCGCCGTCAAGTCGCTCGACCTCCGCGACCTCAAGACCTTCCAGGTCGTGGGCGACCGCCTGGAGCCGCCCCGTCCGGCACGCCCCGAGGCCCCGGAGACGCGGCCCGAGGCCGAGGCCCAGCGGGCCGCCGCCCTGCGCAAGGACACCGAGCTGGTGATCTTCGGCGAAAGCGCCGACAGGATCCTCTACCAGCTCGCCAACTGCTGCAAACCCATCCCCGGCGACGACGTCTTCGGCTTCGTCTCCACCGGCAAGGGCCTCATCATCCACCGCACCAGCTGCCCCAACGCCGCCCGCCTCATGGCCAACTTCGCCCACCGCGTGGTGAAGACCAAATGGGCCAAGAACAAGGAGATATCCTTCCTCACCGGCCTCCGCATCACCGGCATCGACGACGTGGGCGTGATCCACAAGATCACCAACCTCATCTCCGGCGAATTGAGGATCAACATCAGCGCCATCACCGTCGAGGCCCGCGAAGGGGTCTTCGAGGGCAACCTCCGCCTCTACGTGCACGACCGCGACGAGCTCGACCGGCTCGTCGACCGCCTCAAGCAGCTGCCGGGCATCCACCAGGTGGTCCGCTACGATGCCGAGGCCCCGCCCGACAACGCCTGATTTCACCCTTTGCCCCGGCTGGCATACCTTCGCGCCGCGATGAAAAAAACACGCTGCGCATGATAGATGTACTGCTGGGCCTGCAATGGGGCGACGAGGGCAAGGGCAAGATCGTGGACCGCTTCGCGCCGGACTACGACCTCATCGCCCGCTTCCAGGGAGGACCCAACGCCGGCCACACCCTCTACGTGGGAGGCCAGCGCATCGTGCTGCACCAGATCCCCTCGGGCATCTTCCACCCGCATACCGACAACCTCATCGGCAGCGGCGTCGTCCTCGACCCCGTCACCCTCCACCGGGAATTCGCCAAGGTCGCCGAACATGGCATCGACGCCGCCGACAACCTCTGCATCTCCCAGCGCACCCACCTCATCCTGCCCACCCACCGCGCCCTCGACAAGGCCTCCGAAACCGCCAAGGGCAACGACCGCATCGGCTCCACCCTCAAAGGCATCGGACCGGCCTACATGGACAAGACCGGCCGCAACGGACTCCGCGTGGGCGACATCCTCGAGCGCGACTTCACCACGCGCTACATACGCCTCCGCCTCAAGCACCAGCGCATGCTCGACGCCCTGGGCTTCTCCGAGGACATCACCCCATGGGAGGAGGAGTTCTTCGAGGCCCTCGAACTGCTGCGCCGCCTCCGCATCGTCAACGGCGAATACCACATCAACGAACGCCTCGCCCAGGGCTCCCGCATCCTCGCCGAAGGCGCACAGGGCAGCATGCTCGACGTCGACTTCGGCACCTTCCCCTTCGTCACCTCATCCAACACCATCTCGGCAGGCGTCTGCACCGGCCTCGGCGTCGCCCCGCAACGCATCCGCGACGTCATCGGCGTCACCAAGGCCTACTGCACCCGCGTCGGCGGCGGACCCTTCCCCACCGAACTCCACGACGAGACGGGCGAACGACTGCGCGCCGCCGGCAACGAATACGGCGCCACCACCGGAAGACCGCGCCGCTGCGGCTGGCTCGACCTCGTCGCACTCCGCTTCGCCTGCATGATCAACGGCGTCACCCGCCTCGTCATGACCAAGTCCGACGTGCTCGACGGCTTCGGCGACCTCGCCGTCTGCGAAGCCTACCGCATCGGCGGCCAGACCACCGACCAGGTCCCCTACCAGATGGCGGGCAAGACCATCGAACCCGTGTACCGACACTTCGACGGCTGGCTCTCCGACACCACCCACTGCACCTCCCCCGACCAGCTTCCAGCCCGCATGGCCCAGTACATATCCCACGTCAACGACCACCTCGGCATCCCCATCGCATACCTCTCCAACGGGCCCGGACGCGATCAGCTCATCCCGCTCGCAGCAGGCTGAAGCCCTTTGTGAATGCTGCACAAAAAAAATTTGGACGTTTAAAAATCTCGCGGAAATTTTACGTCATCGAATCTTCCCACGGTATGGCCAAAGCTGAAAAACCAAAGAAAGCCGCAGTCCGGGAATCGCCGTCCCCCAGCAGCGCCGCATCGAAGAAGACATCCTCCGCCACCGCTCCCAAGAAGAAGGACGAGGATGCGACCGAGGAGGAGGATGTGGCAACGCCCGTCTCCAAGGCCGTCGCAGGAAAACCCTCCCCGTCGAAGGCGCGCAAGGTCGACGACGACGACGAGGAGGACGGCGACGATCCCGTCGACGATTGGGAAAAGCCCGAGGAAGAGGATAATTGGGACCCCGACTTCGAAGAGTTCGACGTGCCCAAGTCCAGCGCCAGCCGCAAGACCGCCGGGAAGAAGGGCGGTGACGACGACGACTTCGCCATCGACGACGAATTCAAGGACATGGGCATGTTCGACGACTCCGCCGGCTTCGACGACGAAGACGACGACTACTGACGCCGCACAACTTACACTTACCCACCCGAAGGGCCGCCCACCGCGGCCCTTCTCCATGTCCGGGGATTCCCTATCTTTCCTCAAAATACCCGCATGACACCCTTCTCCGCCGAACTGCTGGGCACCGCGATCATCATCCTCTTCGGCAACGGCGTCGTCGCCAACGTCGTCCTCGACCGGACCAAGGGCAACGGCGGCGGACTCATCGCCATCACGACCGGCTGGGCCATGGCCGTCTTCGTCGGCGTCTACGCGACGGCCCCCCACAGCGGCGCACACCTCAACCCGGCCGTCAGCCTGGCGCTGTGCATCACGGGCGGACTGCCCTGGGCATCCCTCCCCGCCTACCTCGCCGCCCAGCTCTGCGGCGCCGCCCTCGGCCAGACTCTGGTATGGCTCATGTACCGCGACCACTTCGACGCCACCGCCGACACCGCCGCCCAGCTCGCCTGCTTCGCCACCGGCCCGGCCATCCGGAAACCCCTCCGCAACCTCCTCGCCGAGGCCATCGCCACCTTCGCCTTCGTCCTCGCCATCCTCCTCATCCGGCCGGCCGACAGCCCCATGGGCGCCCTCGACGCACTGCCCGTGGCCCTGCTCGTCCTGGGCGTCGGACTCAGCCTCGGCGGACCCACCGGATACGCCATCAACCCCGCCCGTGACCTGGCCCCCCGGATCGTGCACGCCCTCCTGCCCATCCGGGGCAAGGGCGACAGCGACTGGTCCTACGCATGGGTGCCCGTCGCCGGCCCCCTCCTCGGCGGCGCCCTGGCCGCCCTCCTGCTCCCCCTCCTCCGGTCGGCCTGAGCCCCTCACCCCCGCCAGATTCCCGCGCCGCGCCAGTTTTTTATCTGCCCGGCCCTGCTTACCTTTGCGCCACGTTAGCAAAAAATACACCCCAACCACCCCTTTATGGCCAACAAGGGCAAGATCAAGCAGATCATCGGAGCCGTGGTCGACGTCCAGTTCGACGGTACGCTCCCCGATATCTACAGCGCGTTGGAACTCGGCAAGGATAACGGAGAGAAGCTCGTCCTCGAAGTGCAGCAGCACCTCGGTGAGGACAGCGTCCGCTGCATCGCGATGGAAGGCACCGAAGGACTCGTGCGGGGGACCGTGGTGACCGACACCGGAAGGGCCATCGCCATGCCCACCGGCGATGCCATCAACGGACGCCTCTTCAACGTCACCGGCGACGCCATCGACGGTCTGCCCGCCGTCTCCAAGGAGAACGGCCGCCCCATCCACGCCAAGCCCCCGGCCTTCGAAGACCTCAGCACCGCCACCGAGGTGCTCTTCACCGGCATCAAGGTCATCGACCTCATCGAGCCCTATGCCAAGGGCGGCAAGATCGGCCTGTTCGGCGGCGCAGGCGTCGGCAAGACCGTCCTCATCCAGGAACTCATCAACAACATCGCCAAGGGCTATGGCGGCCTCTCCGTCTTCGCCGGCGTCGGCGAACGCACCCGCGAAGGCAACGACCTGCTCCGCGAAATGATCGAAGCCGGCATCATGAAATACGGCGACGACTTCAAACACAGCATGGAGGAAGGCGGATGGGACCTCGACAAGGTCGACCTCGAAGGCCTGAAGGACTCCAAGGCCACCTTCGTCTTCGGACAGATGAACGAACCGCCGGGCGCGCGCGCGCGCGTCGCCCTCAGCGGCCTCACCATCGCCGAATACTTCCGCGACGGCGACGGCCAGGGCAAGGGCAAGGACATCCTCTTCTTCGTCGACAACATCTTCCGCTTCACGCAGGCCGGCTCCGAAGTGTCCGCACTGCTCGGACGGATGCCCTCCGCCGTGGGCTACCAACCCACCCTCGCCACCGAGATGGGCCTCATGCAGGAACGCATCACCTCCACCCGCAACGGCTCCATCACCTCCGTACAGGCTGTCTACGTGCCTGCCGACGACCTGACGGACCCCGCGCCGGCCACGACCTTCGCCCACCTCGACGCCACCACCGTCCTCAGCCGGAAGATCGCCGACCTCGGCATCTACCCCGCCGTCGACCCCCTCGACTCCACCTCCCGCATCCTCACCCCGCAGATCGTGGGCGAAGCCCATTACAACTGCGCCAACCGCGTGAAGCTCATCCTCCAGCGCTACAAGGAACTGCAGGACATCATCGCCATCCTCGGCATGGACGAGCTCAGCGACGAGGACAAACTCACCGTCAGCCGCGCCCGCCGCGTACAGCGCTTCCTCAGCCAGCCCTTCCACGTGGCAGAACAGTTCACCGGCCTCAAGGGCGTGTTCGTCAGCATCGAGGATACCATCCGCGGCTTCAACATGATCATGGACGGCGAGGTCGACGAATACCCGGAAGCCGCCTTCAACCTCGTCGGCACCATCGAAGACGCCATCGAGAAAGGCAAGAAGATGCTGGCCTCCGCCGTCAAGTCCTGATCCCGCAAACACCCCCCATGAAGCTTGAGATCCTCACCCCGGAGAAGCGCCTCTACACCGGCGAGGTGTACGGAGTCCAGCTCCCCGGCATCGCCGGATCCTTCGAAGTGCTGGAACGCCACGCCCCCCTCGTGAGCGCCCTCGGCAAAGGCACCGTCAAGGTGCTCATGGACCGCAACGGACAGGACACCCAGCGTTTCGAGGTGACCGGCGGCTTCATCGAAGTGCTCGACAACCGCGTTTCCCTGCTGGTGGAAGGAGCCCTCCCTTCCTGACACCCGGCAACGGACCCTTCCTTCACGGGCCGGCCGCGTTGGCCGGCCCTTTCTTTGGACGGACACCCACCACCCCATGCCCGGCAACGGCTCCCCCATCGGCCCCCGCCTCGGCGTCTCCTTCGCCTTCTTCGCCTGCGGACTGCTGTTCGCCAGCTGGGCGGCCCGCATCCCCGCCTTCAAGGACGCCCTCGGACTCGACGAGGCCCAACTCGGCGGCATCCTCTTCATGCTCCCCCTGGGGTCGATCACGGCCCTGCCGCTGGCCGGATGGGCCGTCGGGCGCCTCGGGAGCCGACCCGTCACCCTGGCCTCCACCCTCCTCTACGCGGCCTCCCTCTGGTCCCTCTCCCTTGCCCCCGACGCCCGCAGCCTGGCCCTGGCACTCTTCGGCTTCGGCTTCATCGGCGACTTCCTCAACATCTCCATGAACACGCAGGGGCTCAGCGTGCAACAACGCATGGGGCGCCCCATCCTCTCCGGCCTGCATGCGCAGTGGAGCTTCGGTGCCTTCGCCGGCGCCTTCCTGGGCGGCTGGTCTGCAACGGCAGGCCTCGGCACCGAAGAACACCTGCGGCTCGTCGCCCTCCTCGTCGCCCTCCCTGCCCTCGCCACCGCCCTGCTGCTGGTGCCCGACGCCCCCAGCGGGGAGGCCCGGAGGAAAACCTTTTCCCGCCCCGACCGGGCGCTGCTGCTCATCGGCCTCGTCTGTTTCTGCAACACCCTCGCCGAAGGGGCCATGGCCGACTGGAGTTCGCTCTACTACAGGGATGTGCTGGGCAGTGCCGGCGGCACCCAGACGACGGGCTATGTCGCCTTTACCGTGGCCATGGCCGTCGGGCGACTGGCGGGCGACCGCATCATGGCCCGACTCGGATACCGCAATACCCTCATGCTCAACGGGATGCTCATCGCCGGCGGACTCTCGCTCGCCCTGGCCATCCGGCAGCCTGCCGCCGTCATCGTCGGATTCGCACTCACGGGCCTCGGCGTATCCTCCGTCATACCCATCGCGTACATGATCGCCGGCAACCATCGGCGCATGCCCCCGGCAGCCGCCCTGGCCATGGTCAGCGCCATCGGCTTCACCGGCTTCCTGGTGGGCCCGCCCGTCATCGGCCTGCTGGCCCATGGCAACGGCCTGCGCCTGTCCCTCCTGCTCGTAGTGGCCCTCGGCTGCGTCATCACCCTCTCCGCATACCGGGGCATGGGCAGGGCAGGCTCACTGCCGGGTCACGGCAGCGGGCCGACGCAGGGCTGAGACCACCGGCCTTCAGTTCATGCTCGGGTCGATCGGAAAGTTCACAAGGATCTCGTACTCGCCCCCCATGTCGCGCAGCGACTCCTTCCAGGTCTCCACCTCGGTGGAGGGGAACACCAGCCTGCGCGACCCCGGCGTCACCAGCCAGCTCTTCTCGCGCAACTCCGTATCGAGCTGCCCCTCCGTCCAGCCCGAATAGCCGATGAAGAAACGGATGCGGCTGCGTTCGATCAATCCCCGCCGCAGGAGACGCAGGGCCAACTCGAAGTCGCCGCCCCAGAAGATGCCGTCCCGCAATTCCGACCCCCCGGGTATCCGCTCCGGGTATTGATGGATAAAATGCAGGGTGTCGCGCTGCACCGGCCCACCGTCGGAGATCGGGTAGTCGAGGCCCTCGCATTCGGGGATGAGGTCTTCCAGGGTCTGGTGGTAGGGTCGGTTCAGGACCAACCCGAAGCTGCCTTCCTCCTTGTGCTCGCAGAGGAGCACGACAGCCCGGGAGAAGTTCGGGTCTCTCAGAAAGGGCTCCGCGATCAGGAGCATGCCGGGCTCGGGGGAATACATGGTACTCCTAAGGTAATGGATATTGCCATACCAATTATATTAAAATCGGTGCGCAAGGAATTTCAGAAAAAGTTAAACAAAATTGTTGCTGTGGGCCTTTCTGCCCGGTGGATATGGCGTCGGGGACGGGCCACGGCTCGCCCGGGCCCCGTACCTTTGCATCGACATGCGCAGATCCCTCACCCTCATCACGGTGCTCATCACCCTCTCGCTGGTGGGCATCATCGTCATCCAGGTGTCCTGGATCCGGAACGTGCTGGTGGTGAAGCAGGAGCGGGTGGACGACCAGCTCAACAACGCCATGGGCGATGTGGCGCAGGAGTTGATGGAGGAGACGCGGGAGTTGCCGCCCTGGACCTCCCCCCTCGCCATCAGCGGCTGGCCGAAGGAGCAGCTGTTGACCCTGATGCAGACCCCGTCGGTCTCGATGCGGCATTCGATGCTGGACATCCAGCGGCGGCTGCGGAAGTCGTTCGAGAAGTATGGCCATCCGCAGGTCGGCTTCGAGTTCGCCGTTGCCTCGGACGGCAACCGGATGGGCTACGACATGGTCTCCCCCGGCTTCGAGGAGGCCCGGGCGAAGGCGGATGCCGACAGCCTCCATTACCGGGTCGCGTACCTCTTTCTCTACGAGCCTTCGGAGGAGGTGCCTGCATCGGCCCGGGAGACGCTGATCGTGGTCCTGGCGGGCCTGCAGCGCTCGGTCTGGCGGTCGATGGGGTGGATGATCGCAGGGGCGCTTTTCTTCACCGTGGTGATCGTGGCGGCCTTCTACGTCACGGTGCGGACGATGCTCCGGCAGCGCAAGCTCAGCGAGATCAAGACGGACTTCATCAACAACATGACGCATGAGCTGAAGACGCCGCTGACGAGCCTGTCGGTGGCGACGTCCATCCTGCAGAACGAGAAGGTGCTGTCGCGCCCCGACCAGCTGCTGCACTATGCCCGCATCATCCGGGCCGAGAACGAGCGGCTGAACCGGCAGGTGGAGACGATCCTCAAGTCGGCGCAGTACGGCAAGGAGGCCGACCGGCCGCCGTACCGGCCGGTGCATCTGCATGCCCTGATCGAAGGGTTGCCGGAGCATTTCGAATTGCGGCTCCAGGAGAACGGTGGCAGCATCAGGCTGGCGCTTTCGGGCGCCCGTGACCTGGTGAGCGGCGATGCGGCCGAACTCGAGACGATGTTCAAGAACCTGTTGGACAATGCGATCAAGTATGGTCGGGAGAACGTCCCGCCCGAGATCCGGATCAGTTCCCAGGTCCGGGGCCGCAAGCTCCGCGTTCGGGTCGACGACAACGGCATCGGCATGTCGCGCGACACGCTCGCGCACATCTTCGAGCGTTTCTACCGGGCCCATACGGGCAACCTGCACAATGTGAAGGGCTTCGGCCTGGGCCTCACCCATGTGAAGGCCATCCTCGACGCACATGAGGCGCGGGTGCGGGTGGAGAGCACCCCCGGCCGGGGCAGTTCCTTCATTTTGGATTTCCCGCTGCTGTCGCAGGCCTAGCGGTCGGCCGGTCCGGCAACGGGCGGGCCGAGCAGGCAGCCGTCCCCATAGCTGAGGAACCGGTAGCCTCCGTCGAGCGCGTGCCGGTACATGTCCTTCCAGGCATCGCCCATCCAGGCGGCGATGAGCAGGAGCAGGGTGGACCGGGGCTGGTGGAAGTTGGTGACCAGCCCGTTGGCGACCCGGAAGCGGTAGCCCGGGGCGACGAGCAGTTGCGTCCGGGTCAGGAGGCGCGTCATCCCGCCCCTGTCCATCCATTCCCCCAGGGCGTGCAGGGCTTCCCGGCTGTCCGGTGCCGTCCCCGGCGTATGTGCATAGGGGTCCCACTGGCCGGTCTCCGGGGCGGCGGCCGGCAGTCCGGGGTCGGCCATCACCTTCCTCCCCATCCAGTAGAGGCTTTCGAGGGTGCGGAGCGAAGTGGTGCCGACGGCCACCACCGGCCCCGGGTCTGTCAGCAGCCGGTCCAGCAGTTCCCTGTCGACTTCGGCGAATTCCCCGTGCATGGGGTGGTCGGCCATCCGTTCGGCCTTCACGGGGCGGAAGGTCCCGGCCCCGACGTGCAGCGTTACAAAGCGCCGGTGGACGCCCTGTCGGTCGAGACGTCCGAGCAGTGCAGGGGTGAAATGCAGGCCGGCGGTGGGTGCGGCCACCGAGCCTTCGCGGGTGGCGTACACCGTCTGGTAGCGGTCGGCGTCTTCGGCGTCGGGTGCCCGCCGCAGGTAGGGGGGCAGGGGCACCTGGCCCGCATGGTGGAGGATGTCCAGCAGGGGGGTCGCCGGGGCATCCCATTCGAGCCGGACCCGGAAGGCATCGCCGTCGCGCCCTTCGTTCCATGCCCGGAGGAGGCATTCGCCGGCGGGCAGGGGTACGCGTTTCTCCAGGGGCCGGCCGGCCTTCCACCGGGTGGCCCCTCCGACCAGGCAGCGGCAGGTGGCCGGCGATCCCTGCCCCAGGCGTTGCGCCAGCATCGACCCGCCGTCGGCCGGTTCCAGGAGGAAGACCTCGACGGGCGGTCTGTCGGAAACGGGAAAGAGCAGCCGGGCATCGGTCACCCGGGTATCGTTGAAGACCATGCAGGTGCCCGGCGAGAGGCGGTCGGGGATGTCTCGATACCGGCTGTCGGTGAAGCCCTGTCCGTCCCACACCAGGAGCCGGGAGGCATCGCGTTCCGGCAGGGGGTGCAGGGCGATCCGGTCGGGGGGCAGCGGGTAGTCGAAGTCGGCGATCGAAAGCGCATCAGGGTGCATGTCGGCGGGTTTCGCCCTCAAAGGTACCGTGGCGGCGGCTGTTCGCGGGACCGGGCAGGGCCTCCCGGGTCTGATGCACATCTTGTCCACAGCAATCCACCGCTTGTCCACGGCCCTTTATGGTCAAAAAGGATGGAACCCGCTTGTCAGCAGGCTTTTTTCTGTGGAAAAAAATTTCAGTCCTCTTTTCTAAAGGGAAAGTGGGAAAATGTGTTATTTTGTGTCAATAAGTGAGAATTGCTTCTAACCTATTGTAAATGACGGGCTTTCTGGGAGAATATGAGGTCACGTTGGATCCTAAAGGTAGGTTCCTGCTCCCGGCTGGCCTAAAGAAGCAGTTGTCGGAGGAGGATGGGAGTGTCTTTGTGGTGAACCGGGGGATGGAGAGGTGTCTGACCTTGCATCCGATGTCGAGCTGGCGGCCCATTTTCGAGCGGATCAGCCAGTTGAACGATTTCGATCCCGAGGTGCGGTCGTTCCGTCGTTTTTTCCTGAACGGGGCGACGACGGTGGAGTTGGACTCGGCGGGTCGGGTGTTGATTCCGAAGAATCTGATGGAATATGCGGGTTTGGAGCGGGACGTCGTCCTGGTGTCGGCCGTGAACAAGGTCGAGATCTGGTCGGCTCCGGCCTATCAGCAGCTCTTTGATGCCCAGTCACCGGCGGATTTCAGCGCCTTGGCGGCCCGTGTGATGGTGCCGCAGGGGGGTTGACCGCGCCAACGGCGAGTGCATGGCGGGCGGATCGGGAACGGATGGCGGGGAGCGGGTCTATCATGTGCCCGTGATGTTGCGGGAGGTGGTGGAGGCCCTGGCGGTGCGGCCGGAGGGTGTGTATGTCGACTGCACCTTCGGTGGTGGCGGGCATGGGCGGGCCATCCTGGAGCGGTTGGGTCCGAAGGGCCGTCTGGTAGCTTTCGACCAGGACGAGGATGCCCGGCGGAACCTGCCCTCTGACGACCGGCTGCGGTTCATCCCGGAGAACTTCCGCCATGTCGGCCGCTTTTTGCGGCTGGAGGGGTTGGTGCCGGTGGATGGGGTTTTGGCCGACCTGGGGGTGAGCAGCCACCAGTTCGACGAGGGCGACCGCGGTTTCTCGATCCGCGCCGATGCGGCCTTGGACATGCGGATGGACCGTCGGCAGTCGCTCACGGCGGCCGACCTGCTGCGGGACCGCAGCGAGGGCGAGTTGCAGGGCATCCTCGGCGGTTTCGGCGAGGTGTCCAATGCGCGGACCCTGGCGAGGGCCCTGGTGGCGGCGCGGGCACGGCATCCCATCCGGAGTGTGCGCGACCTGCTGGAGGTGCTGGAGCCGCTGTCGAAGGGCAATCCCCACCGCTACCGGGCGCAGGTCTTCCAGGCCCTGCGGATGGCGGTGAACGATGAGACGGGGGCGCTGGAGGAGCTGCTGGGTCAGATGCCTTCGCTGATCCGTCCCGGGGGCCGGCTGGTGGTGATCACCTTCCACAGCCTGGAGGACCGGATCGTGAAGCGATGGCTTCGGGGCGGTGCGGCCGACGGGGAGCCGGACGTCCTCTTCGGGACGAGGCCGGAGAGCCCTTTCGAGCCGCTCTTCCGGAAGCCCCTCGAGCCGAGCGCGGCGGAGGCGAGGGCCAACCCCAGGTCGCGCAGTGCCCGGCTGAGGGCCGCCGTGCGCAAATGAACAAGGAAACGATGACAACGGAAAACACGGTCAGGGATGATGGAGGCAGTACAAGGCATCGCGCGCCCCGTTGGCGGCGCAGGCTCTTCGACCAGCGGTGGGTGGTGGACAACCTGCCATACCTCCTCTTCCTATGCCTCCTGGCCGTGGTGTACATCTATAACGGCCACCACGCGGAAAAGCGGGTCAAGGACATCAACCGCACCGCCGAGGAGCTCCGGGAGCTGCAGTACGAATACAAGGCGGTCAAGAGTGAACTGATGTTCCGGGAGAAGCAGAGCGAAGTGAGGCGTTCCGTGGCGGCCACGGGCCTGCGGGAGGCGGCGGTGCCACCCTTCCGGCTGACCGACACCCTGCCCTGAAGGCGAGAAAACAACCGAATTGGATATCAAGAAGGACATATTGTGGAGGGTCTACCTGGTGTTCCTGGGCATCGCCGCCTGCTGTCTGCTGGTGGTGGGCAAGGCGGTCTACATCCAGACGGCGGAGGGCGCCTACTGGAAGGGGCTGAGTGACAGCCTGCACCTGGAATACCGGGACATGGACGCCGACCGGGGAACCATCTACAGCGAGGATGGCAGCATGCTGAGCACTTCGGTGCCCTATTTCGACGTGCGGATCGACTTCCGCGCCGAGGGGCTCCGAGAGAAGGGCGGCCGTCGGTTCCGGGAGCATCTCGACACGCTCTCGCTGCGGCTTTCGGCCCTGTTCGGCGACATGTCGCCCGAAGGCTACCGTCGGGTCCTTCGCGAAGGCTACCGCTCGAAGGACCGCTATTTCCTCCTCCGCCGCAACATCGACTTCAGGCAATACGTCGAGATGCGGACCTTCCCGCTCGTCCGCAGCGGCCCCAACCGGAGCGGGTTCATCTTCGAGGAGCGGGAGAAGCGCCTCATGCCCTTCGGGCTCCTGGCGAACCGGACCATCGGCCTGTCGCGCGAGCACCTGGATGTGCGGGGCCGGACGGTCAGCGCCAACGTCGGCCTCGAACTCGCCTACGACAGCATCCTCCGCGGCGTCAACGGGCGCCGGTTGGTGCGCCGCCTGTCGGGTGGCGCCTTCGCGCCTGTAGAGGGTTCCGAGATCGAGCCGGAGGACGGCAAGGACCTCGTCACCACGCTGGACATCAACATCCAGGACATCGCCCAGGGGGCGCTGATGCGCATGATGGCCGGCAACGAGGCCGAAGAGGGTACCTGCATCGTCATGGAGGTCGCCACAGGGAAGGTCAAGGCCATGGCCAACCTCGGCCGCCAGCCGGACGGCAGCTACCACGAAGACCTCAACTACGCCATCCGCGGTTCGGAGCCCGGGTCCACCTTCAAGCTCGTCACCCTGCTGTCGCTCTTCGAAGACGGCCATGCCGGCATCGACACCGAGGTCGACCTCGAGCAGGGGGTATGGAGCATCGGCGCGGCGACGGTGAAGGACAGCGAGCGGCATGGCCGCGACCGGGTGACCCTGCGCGAGGCCTTCGAGCTCAGTTCTAACGTGGGAATGGCCAAGCTCGTGATGCAGCACTACGGAACGCGGCCGGAGGCCTTCCTGGCGCATGTCGGCCGGCTGGGGCTGACGGGCTCGACGGGCCTGGGCCTGCAGGGCGAGTCGCGACCCGTCGTCCACCGCCCCTCGAGCCGCATCTGGAGCCGGACGACGCTCCCGTGGATGGGCTTCGGCTACGGCCTCTCCCTCACGCCCCTGCACACCCTGATGCTCTACAACGCCGTCGCGAACGACGGGCGGATGATGAAGCCATACCTGGTGAACGCCGTGGTCAAGGACGGCCGCGTCCTGCAGGCCTACGCTCCGGAGACGGTGAACCCCCGCATCTGCAGCCCCGCCTCCCTGGAGGCCCTCCGCGCCTGCCTCGAAGGGGTCGTCGAGAACGGCACCGCCCGAAAGCTGAAGACCGAAGCCTACCGCTTCGCCGGCAAGACGGGCACCTCGAAGGTCGCCGACGGCGTCCGCGGCTATGCCGACAACATCTACCGCTCGTCGTTCGTGGGCTATTTCCCGGCCGACAGGCCGCGGTACTCCTGTATCGTGGTCGTACGCAACCGGCTTGGCGCGAAGCTCAGGTACGGCAGCGAGGTCGCCGCTCCGGTCTTCCGCGAGGTGGCCGACCGGCTGCATGCATTGGACGTGGCAACGCAACCCCTGCACGCCGCGGCGCCGGGTACCGACACCATGCCCCGCCTGTGGAGCGGGTGGGGGCCCGACTTCCGGCATATCGCCGGCCGCTGGGCCGTGTCGACGGAGGATTCGACGGGCGGCAGTCGCTGGGCCAGCCTCAGCCGGGGCCCCGACCGGTCTGTCGGGCATCGCCTCCCCGTCAGACAGGGGGTGATGCCTTCGGTGGCAGGCATGGGCCTGCGCGATGCGCTCTTCCTCCTCGAGAACCTCGACCTGCGGGTGGAGCCCGTCGGTGGCGGCCGCGTCCGTACCCAGTCCATCCCCCCCGGCTCACCGGTTCACAAGGGGCAGACGGTGCGGCTCGGGATGGGCTGAACGACAGTTGAACGGACGAACCAAAGACAAGAGGACAGACAGCAGGATGGCGTTGTTGCACGACATATTGTACGAGGCCGGGATGCGGTCGCTGCGGGGCAGCACCTCCCTCGAGGTGGGCTCCGTCCACATCGACTCGCGGGAGGTGCGGCCGGGTGGTTGTTTCATCGCCATCGCCGGCGGCGCCACCGACGGGCACGCCCATATCGGCGATGCCCTCGACGGGGGGGCCGTGGCCGTCGTCTGCGAGCGGATGCCCGCCGACATCCGGGACGGGGTCACCTATGTCGAGGTGGCCGACAGCGCGCGCGCCGCCGGCGTGATCGCCCATGCCTTCCACGGCCGGCCTTCGACCCGGCTCGTCCTTGTCGGGGTGACGGGCACGAACGGCAAGACGACGATCGCCACGCTCCTCTGGCAGCTGTTCACGGGCATGGGATATGCCTGCGGGCTCATCTCGACGGTCGTCAACCGCATCGCCGGGTCGGAGGAGCCGTCCTCCCACACCACCCCCGACGCCGTCTCCCTCAACGGGCTGCTGGCGCGCATGGTGGAAGCGGGCTGCACCCATGTCTTCATGGAGTGCAGCAGCCATGCGATCCACCAGCAGCGCATCGCCGGCCTGAGGTTCGCCGGGGCCGTCTTCAGCAACATCACCCACGACCACCTCGACTACCACGGGCATTTCGACGAATACATCCGTGTCAAGAAGTCGTTCTTCGACCGGCTGCCCGCGGAGGCCTTCGCCCTCTCCAACCTCGACGACCGCCGGGGGGCCGTGATGCTGCAGAACACGCCCGCCCCGAAGTTCTACTACAGCCTGCGCACGATGGCCGACTTCCGGGGCCGCATCCTCGACAACGGCCTGTCGGGCCTCCACATGCTCATCGACGAGCGCGAGGTCCATTTCCGGCTCATCGGCGAATTCAACGCCTACAACCTGCTGGCCGTATACGGCGTCGCCGTCCGCCTGGGGGCCGACAGGGACGAGGTCCTGCGCGTCCTCAGCCGCATCCGCGGCGCCGAGGGACGCTTCGACACCGTCGTATCGGCGCGCGACCGCATCGTCGGCATCGTCGATTACGCCCATACCCCCGACGCCCTGTTGAACGTGCTCGCCACCCTCCGGGCCCTCGCACGCGGCGGTGAACGCATCATCACGGTGGTGGGATGCGGGGGAGACCGAGACAGGACCAAGCGGCCCGTCATGGGCGACGTGGCCAGCCGTCACAGCGACCGGGTCATCTTCACCTCCGACAACCCCCGCAGCGAGGACCCCGAACGCATCATCCGCGACATGGAGCAGGGCGTGTCCGTGGACCACAAGCGGAAGACGAGCGCCATCCCCGACCGCAGGGAGGCCATCCGTACGGCCGTGGGCCTGGCCGCCCCGGAGGACATCGTCCTGCTGGCCGGCAAGGGTCATGAGAAATGCCAGGAGGCGGGCGGTCTGCGCACCCCCTTCGACGACAGGGCCGTCCTCCTCGAGATGTTCGATCACATGGGCAGATAGGCAGGTAACCCATCAAGCGAAACAGGATGTTGTACCGACTTTTCGAATGGCTGGCCGACGAGGGGCTGCGGTTCCCCGGGGGCGGCCTCCTGCAGTACATCACCATGCGGGCCATGCTGGCGACCCTGCTATCCCTCGTCATCACCCTGTACTTCGGGAAGAAGCTGATCCGTTACCTGGCGGTACGGCAGATCGGCGAGAGCGTCCGCGAACTCGGCCTCCGCGGCGAGGAGCAGAAGCGGGGCACCCCCACGATGGGCGGCGTCATCATCCTGCTGGGCATCCTCGTGCCCACGCTGCTGTTCGCGGACCTCGAAAAGGTCTACATCCGCCTCCTGCTGCTCAGCACGGTCTGGCTCGGCGTCGTCGGCTTAGTCGACGACTGGTTGAAACTCCGGGCCAAGCGCCTCTCGCAGGCCGCCGGCCAGCCCTACCGGAAAGGCGAGAAGGACGGCCTGGCCGCATGGTCCAAGGTGCTCGGCCAGGTGGGTCTGGGCATCATCATCGGGACGACCCTCATGTTCAACGACAACGTGAGGGTGTACCGCGAATATGCCGGCCCGGGCCGGCCCGAACGCTCCATCCGCGTACCCGCCGGCGATGGGGAGCGCGTGCTCGTGGCGGCCGACGGACCGGTCACCACCATCCCCTTCGTCAAGGGCCACGAGTTCAACTATTCGAAACTGCTGCCGGCTGGCCTGCGCGACCACGCCTGGGTCCTCTACGTGCTCGTGGTGATCTTCATCGTGACGGCCGTCTCCAACGGCGCCAACATCACCGACGGACTGGACGGGTTGGCGACGGGTGTCTCGGCCATCATCGGCGTCTGCCTCGGCGTCTTCGCCTACGCCAGCGGCAACGTGCGGATGGCGGAATACCTCAACATCATGTACATCCCCAACATCGGCGAGCTGAGCATCTTCATCGCGGCGATGGTGGGCGCCTGCATCGGCTTCCTGTGGTACAACGCCCACCCGGCACAGGTCTTCATGGGCGACACGGGCAGCCTCGCCCTCGGCGGCATCATCGCCGCCCTGGCCATCATCGTCCGCAAGGAACTGCTGATCCCGATCTTCTGCGCCGTCTTCCTCGTCGAGAACCTCAGCGTGGTCGTACAGGTCGCCTGGTTCAAGTACACCCGACGGCGCTACGGGGAGGGCCGCCGCGTGTTCCTCATGAGCCCCCTGCACCACCACTACCAGCGCAAGGGCTACCATGAGAGCAAGATCGTCGTACGCTTCTGGATCGTCACGCTCATCTGCGTCGTCTTCGCCGTCATGTCCCTCAAGATCCGATGACAACCACAACATATTTATATGAAAAACCAAAACCGCAACCTTGGAAGAACACTGTACCCTGGAACTCGATCCGCATTCCGGGCCGGCATCCGCTTGGCCCTTTCTTTGAAAGACCGAAACCCATCCTGACCCTTTCATGAAAACAGTGATCCTGGGAGCCGGGGAGAGCGGCACGGGTGCCGCCATCCTGTCCAAGCGGACGGGGGCGGACGTGTTCGTCTCCGATGCCGGTCGGATCTCCGACCGCTATCTGCAGGAGCTCTCGGAACACGGGATCGCATTCGAGCAGGGCGGGCACGACATCGCCCGCCTGCTCGATGCGGACCTGGTGGTGAAGAGTCCCGGCATCCCGCAGGAACATCCCGCCGTCGGGGCCCTGCGCAGTGCCGGGATACCGGTGATCAGCGACGTGGAGCTGGCCTACCGGCATCGCGGCCGCAGCCGCTTCATCGGCGTCACCGGCAGCAACGGCAAGACGACGACCACCGCACTGATCCACCACATCTGCCGGCACGGCGGGCTCGACTGCGCCCTGGTGGGCAATATCGGCGTCTCCGTCGCCCGACAGGTGGCCCTCGACCCGCGGGAGGTCTATGTCACCGAGGTGAGCAGCTTCCAGCTCGACGACATCCGCGACTTCCGGCCCGACGTGGCCGTGCTCACCAACATCACCGAGGACCATCTCGACCGCTACGGCCACGACATGGGCAACTATGTCCGCGCCAAGTTCGGCATCGTCCGCAACCAGACCTCCGACGACCACTTCATCTACTGCGCGGACGACCCAGTCACCCATCGCAGCCTTTCCGCCTTCCCCATCCGTTCACACACACTGCCCTACGCCATGAACCGAGAACTGCCCAGAGGAGCGTACATCCTGGACGACCGCATGACGGTCGGCGGCCCCGACCCGTTGACCATGGGTGTGCAGGACTTTTCCCTGAGGGGGCGGCACAACCAGTACAACACCATGGCGGCCTGCCTGGCGGCCTCCGTGATGGCGATCCGCAAGGAGCGCATACGGGAGGCCGTGACCCATTTCGAGAGCCTCGAGCACCGCATGGAGCGGGTGGCGGCCGTACGGGGCGTCGAGTTCGTCAACGACAGCAAGGCCACCAACGTCAACAGCACCTGGTATGCCCTGGAGAGCATGACGACGCCGGTGGTGCTCATCCTCGGCGGGGTCGACAAGGGCAACGACTACGATCTTATCCGCGACCTGGTGCGCGAGAAGGTCAGGGCCATCGTCTGCCTGGGCCGCGAGAACGACCGCATCCACGAGGCCTTCCGCGACATCGTCCCCGGCATGGTGGACTCCGGCAGCGCCGAAGAGGCCGTGGCCCATGCCTTCCGCCTCGCCCGCAAGGGCGACACGGTGCTCCTCAGCCCGGCCTGCGCCAGCTTCGACCTCTTCCGCAACTACGAGGACCGCGGCCGGCGCTTCAAGATGGCCGTGAAGGACCTCTGAGAAGGCATATGCGTAACCGCGACAACGGACACATGGTGGAAGAGGAAAGGATACAGACACGGCCGATCACGGGATTCCCGGCGCTGGAGGGGCGTCTGAGGGGCGACAGGGTCATCTGGGGCCTCGTGGCCATCCTCTCCATGTGCAGTCTGCTGGTCGTCTACAGCAGTACCGGCAGCCTGGCGTACCGGCATGCCAAGAGCACCGAGTTCTATCTCTTCAAGCAGTCGGCCTTCATCGCTGCGGGCATCTGCATCATCTATTTTGCGCATCTGCTCGACTACCGCCAGTATTCCAAGGTGGCCCTTTGGACCTATCTGGCGTCCATCCCCCTGCTGGCCTATACCCTGGCCTTCGGCTCCACCATCAACGATGCGAGCCGCTGGATACGGCTGCCCATCATCAACCTGACCTTCCAGACCTCGGACATGGCCAAGCTGGCCCTCTTCATGTACCTCGCCCGGCAGCTGAGCCGCAAGCAGGACGTGATCCGCCAGTGGCGGAAGGGTTTTCTGCCCCTCATCCTGCCGGTCGGGCTCACCTGTCTGCTCATCGCGCCAGAGAACCTGTCGACCGCCATGCTGGTGGCGGCCACCTCGCTGTTGCTGATGTTCATCGGGCGGGCCGCCCTGCGGCATATCCTGCTGGTGACCGGACTCGCCGCCGTGCCGATGGGCGTTCTCGTCGCCCTGGCCGTACACTATTACGACCCCGTCGCCAAGGGTTCCCGCGAGTTGCCGGCGGCCCTCGGGGTGAAGCGGGTGGAGACCTGGGTCCACCGTATCCAGGATTTCATCTACGCCGACGCGCAGGAGGTCTCCTACCAGGTGCAGCAGGCCAAGATCGCCATCGCCAAGGGGGGATGGACGGGCCTGGGCCCCGGCAAGAGCGAGGCACGGAACTTCCTGCCCCATCCGTATTCCGACTTCATCTACGCCATCACGGTGGAGGAATACGGCATCCTGGGTGCCCTGGCCCTCCCCCTGATCTATCTGGCCTTCCTGTTCCGCTGCATCCGCATCTTCCAACGGTCGCCCTACGCCTTCGGCGGCTTCCTGGCGATGGGTCTCGGCTTCACCCTGGCCATCCAGGCCCTGGCCAACATGGCTGTGAATGTGAACCTCGTGCCCGTCACGGGCGTCACCCTCCCGCTGGTGAGCATGGGCGGGAGCTCCTTCGTCTTCACCTGCCTGTCGATCGGCATCATCCTGAGTGTGGGCCGTGGACTGGAGTCGCGTGTGCAGCCGACGGCGGCGGACATCCCAAACCCCTCCCATGGCTGAACCCCGCGTGATATTGGCAGGTGGTGGCACGGGCGGGCATGTCTTCCCGGCGATCTCGATGGCGGATGCCATCCGGAAGCGGGCCCCCGATGCCGATATCCTGTTCGTCGGGGCGCGGGACCGGATGGAGATGCAGCGTGTCCCGGAGGCCGGCTACCGCATCGAGGGCCTCGACATCGCCGGCTTCGACCGCAGGGCGCCCTGGCGGAACCTGTGGCTGCCGGTGCGTCTGCTGCGCAGCTTCCTCCGGGTTCGGGCCCTCTTCCGTCGCTTCCGCCCCGAGGCCGTGATCGGTGTCGGGGGGTATTCGAGTTATCCTGTCGTGCGGTATGCCCAGGCCCTGTGCATCCCCACCTTCGTCCACGAGAGCAACGCCTTTGCGGGCAGGTCCAACATCCTCCTGGGCCGGCGGGCCACGGCCGTCTTCGTGGCCGTCGACGGCATGGAGCGTTTCTTCCCTTCCGACCGCATCCGGGTCAGCGGCAATCCCGTCCGGCCGGGTATCGGAAAGGGGGCACCCACGCGGTCCGACGCCCTCCGGCATTTCGGACTGGAGCCGGGCCGGCGCACCCTGCTCGTCATCGGCGGCAGCCTCGGGGCACGGAGCATCAACGAGGCCGTCGCCGACGGTCTGGAGGCCATCTCGGCCGCGGGCCTGCAGCTCATCTGGCAGACGGGGGTGGCCTATGCCGACCGTGCGGCCGGCCTGGTACGCGGCAGGGCCGGCGTCTGGTCGGGCGCCTTCATCCGGGAGATGCCGATGGCGTATGCCGCGGCCGATGTCGTGGTCTCGCGGGCGGGTGCGATGTCGGTGGCGGAGATCGCCGCTGCGGGCAAGCCGGCCGTCTTCGTCCCCTATCCACTGGCGGCGGAGGACCACCAGACCGCCAATGCGGCCCGCCTCGTGTCGATGGGGGCGGCCCGGCTGGTACGGGACGACGAGGCCGGCAGGCGTCTCGTCGGGGCGGCGGTGGCCCTGGCCGGCGACATCGAGGCCTGTACCGCCATGGGCGCGGCGGCCCGGGCGATGGCCAGGCCCGACGCGGCGGGGACCGTCGCCGCCTGCGTGCTGGCGGAGATCGAAAAGCGGAGGGCAGGCGCATGAAACGACTCGACGATATCCGGACGGTCTTTTTCGTCGGCATCGGCGGCATCGGCATGAGCGCCCTGGCCCGCTATTTCCTGTCGCGCGGCTGCCGCGTCAGGGGCTACGACCGGACGGCCACCGGCCTCACGCGCGAACTCGCCGGCCTCGGCATGGAGGTGATCCATGCCGATGACCCCGGACTCGCCGGCCTGGACCACGACCTGGTCGTCTACACGCCCGCCATCCCCGCCCATAACCGCATCCTCACGGCCTTGCAGGCGGCCGGACAGCCCCTCCTCAAGCGCAGCGAGGTGCTCGGCCTGGTCTGCGAAGGCAATACCAATGTCTGCATCGCCGGCACCCACGGCAAGACCACGATCAGCGCGATGACCGCGCATATCCTCCGGCATTCCGGCTACGGCTGCAACGCCTTCCTCGGCGGTATCGCCTCCAACTACGGCACCAACTTCTGGAGCCACGAACGGCGTCTCGCCGTCATAGAGGCCGACGAGTACGACCGGAGCTTCTTCCGCCTGTCCCCCGACATCGCCGTCATCTCGGCCATGGACCCCGACCATCTCGACATCTACCACAGCCCGGAAGCGTTCCGCGAGGCCTTCCAGGCCTTCGCGCGACGGGTGCGCACGGGAGGGCAGCTGATCGTGCAGCATCGCCTGTCGGGCTTTCAGGGGCTGCCGGCCAGCGTGTCGACCTACGACCTGTCCGCCGCCGCCGCCGATATCCATGCCGAGGGACTTGTCCCGCGCGACGGCACCTACCGGTACGACGTGCAGGCATGGGGGCGCCGCCTTGGGGGCTTCATGCTGCCCATGGGGGGCCGCCACAATGTCGAGAACAGCCTGGCGGCTATCGCGGTGGCCCTCCGGCTGGGCCTGTCCGAGGCAGCGGTGCGCGCGGCCCTCGCCGATTTCCGGGGTGTGCGCCGCCGCTTCGAGTTCCACCTGCGCCTTCCCGGCCGCGCGTACATCGACGACTACGCCCACCATCCCGAGGAGCTCAGGGCCCTGATCGGCGGGGTGCGCGACCTGTACCCGGACAGCAGGATCACCCTCGTCTTCCAGCCGCATCTCTTCAGCCGCACGCGCGACTTCGCCGCGGGTTTCGCCGAAAGCCTCGACGGGGCCGACGAGGTGCTCCTGCTCCCGGTCTATCCGGCGAGGGAGCAGCCCATTGCCGGGGTCGAAGCCCGCCTGATCTCCGCTGCGATGCGCAGGGGGGCCGTGCACGTCGCCGATGGCGCCGACGTGCTCCGCTGGCTGGAGGCCCATCCGCCGGAAGTGCTGGTGACGGCGGGTGCGGGCGACATCGACCGGCTCGTGGAACCCATACGTGAACACCTCAACAAGCGAAGCCATGGCTAAGCGCAGGATCCTCCTTAAGGTGCTCATCGGCGCCGGCTGGCTGCTGGCGGGTACGGCCGTGACCTTACTCCTCGCCGCCGCCGTGGGCATCCGCGGCCACAACACCTGCCAGGGCTATCGCATCGGCCATGTCCGGCCCGATGGCGGCCGATACGTCGACACCTCGCGGGTGGCCGCACTCCTCACGCCCTCGGCCGCCAGCCTGGCAGGGCGGCCCCTCCACGGGCTCGACCTCCACCGCATGGAGCGCGCTCTCGAACGCGACCCCTGGATCCGCGATGCCGACCTGTACCTCGACAGGGCCCACATCCTCCAGGTCCGCATCGAAGAAGAGGACCCCGTGGCCCGCATCTTCACCCGCACCGGTCATTCCTTCTACATCGACAGCCACCTCAACCGCATTCCGCTCAACCCGCGCCACACGCCCCGCCTGCCCGTCTTCACCGGCATGCCCGTGACCATCCGTGGCGACGAGTCCTCCGACACCCTACACCTACGGGCCGCCTGGGCGATGGTGCGACACCTACGGTCCGACCCCCTCAACCTCGCCATCGTCGAGCAGGTCGACTTCGAAGCGCCGGCGGGCTTCGTGATCTACCCCAAGGTGGGCGACCTCCGCATCGTCTTCGGCGAGCCCGCCGACATCGCCGGCAAGTTCCGCCGGCTGCGGATCTTCTACGACCAGGTCCTGGCCCGCGAGGGCTGGAGCCGCTACCGCGAGGTCGACCTGCGCTTCCACGACCAGATCGTGGCACTGCCCGCCGGGGCCGCCCCCGCCGACACGATCCCACCGGCTGCGACCGACAGCGCCCGGCCTTCCGCCGCGGCGTATGTCGCCGCCCCACCCCCCGGAGAACCCGCCCGCACACCCAAGGCCCTCATGCCGGCCAGCCGGCACTGACACCATGAACACACCAAGCCTCAGAAACCAGAACCCGAAAAAGCGTACAGATGAGCATCACCCAACACCCCGTCACCCTGAGCAGCGCTGAGCCGTCGGCAGCGGCCGGGCAGCCCGCCCGCCTGCCCGCCGCCGACCGCAACGCCCCGGCAGGTCCACCCGTCGTCGTGGGCCTCGACATCGGCACCACCAAGATCGTCGCCATCGCAGGACGCAAGAACGAATATGGGAAACTGGAGATCCTGGGCTTCGGCAAGGCCAACAGCAACGGTGTGCGCCGCGGGATGGTGCTGAACATCGAACAGACCATCCAGTCCATCCGCCAGGCGATCGACGACTGCCTCGCCTCCAACACCCGCCTCGACATCCGCGAGGTGTACGTCGGCATCGCCGGACATCATATCAAAAGCCTCCAGACGCGGCACGACATCGTCCGCCGGAACATCGACGAGGAGATCCGCCAGGAAGAGGTCGACCTGCTCATCAAGGACCAGTACAAGACCTACATTCCCGCGAGCGACCAGATCATCGACGTCATCCCCCAGACCTTCACGGTCGACAACTTCCCCGACATCACAGACCCCGTGGGGTACACCGGCGTCAAGATCGGGGCCGACTTCCTCCTCATCACGGGCGACCGCCAGGCCATCCGCAACATCAACCGCAGCGTCGACAAGTCGGGCCTCCGCGTGCGCGACCTCATCCTCCAGCCCCTCGCCTCCTCGGCGGCCGTCATGTGCGAGCAGGACCTGGAGGCGGGTGTCGCGATCCTCGACATCGGCGGCGGTACCACCGACCTGGCCGTCTTCCACGAAGGGGTGCTCAAGCTGACGGCCGTCATCCCCTTCGGCGGTGAAGTCATCACCCAGGACATCAAGAACGGCCTCGGCGTCCTGCGGTCCGAGGCAGAGCAGATGAAGATCCAGTTCGGATGCGCCCTGGCGGAGAATGCACAGGCCAACGCCTATGTCAACATCCCCGGCATCCGGGGCCTGCCGAACCGACATATCAGCGTCCGCAACCTCGCCGAGATCATCCAGGCGCGGATGACCGAGATCCTCGAATACGTCAACTTCCACATCCGGCAGTCGGGGCTCGAGCCCGGCAAACTCAACGGCGGCATCGTACTCACGGGCGGCGGCTCGCAGCTGCGGCACCTCAAGCAGCTCACCGAGTACGAGACGGGCCTCAACGCCCGTATCGGCCTGCCCAACGAACACCTCGCGGCGAGCCACCTCGAAGAACTCGCCAAGCCCATGTACGCCACCTGCATCGGCCTCATCCTGAAGGGATACCATATCCACGAACACGGTGAGAACCGGCTCCGTGACGACAGGCCCGCCGAGGCGTCGCTCGCCCCGCCACCGCCCGCCCCGGCGCCCGAAGCGGACCCCACGCCTGCCGCCAGGCCCCGCCGCAAGACCATGCGCGACTTCATGGACTCCATCAAGCACGGCCTCTACGAGATCTTCAAGGAGGATGACGAATACCGGTTCTCGGAGCCGACAGAGACCCGGAAGGATGGCCAACCCTCCTCCGGAGGACGGACCGCCTGAAGTAACCCCTCACACCACCCGAAAAAAAATACGCATCATGATCCAATTCGACCTCCCCAAACAGCATTCCTCCATCATCAAGGTGATCGGCATCGGCGGTGGCGGCGGCAACGCGGTCAACCACATGTTCAACATGGGCATGGAGGGCGTCGACTTCGTCATCTGCAATACCGACGCACAGGCCCTGCACGCCAGCCAGGTGCCCAACAAGATCCAGCTGGGGCCGCATCTCACGCAGGGACTCGGCGCGGGGATGAATCCCACCATCGGCCGTCAGGCCACCGAAGAGAGCCTCGACGAGATCCGCCGGCTCCTCGAAGTCAACACCAAGATGGTCTTCATCACGGCCGGCATGGGCGGCGGTACCGGCACCGGCGGCGCCCCCGTCGTGGCGCGGATGTGCCGCGAGATGGGCATCCTCACCGTGGGCATCGTCACCGTGCCCTTCTCCTACGAGATGAAGAAGCGCATGCAACAGGCCGAAGAGGGCATCGCCGAGATGAAGCAGTACGTCGACACCCTGCTCGTCATCAGCAACGACAAGCTCCGCCACCAGTTCGGGACCCTCACCATGAAAGCCGCCTTCTCCACGGCCGACAACGTGCTCGCCACCGCCGCCCGTTGCATCACCGACGTGATCTCCAACCGCGGACACATCAACGTCGATTTCGCCGACGTCTGCACCGTCATGCGCAACGGCGGCATGGCCATCCTCGGCAGCGCCCGGATGGAAGGTGATGACAGGGCCCTCCGCGCCATCGAACAGGCCATCAACTCCCCCCTCCTCAACGACAACGACATCCACGGCGCCAAGTGGATCCTCATCAACATCAACTCCGCCGAAGGCGAACACGAGTTCACCGTCGACGAGGTCGAGACCATCCAGCAGTACATCCAGGCCCACGCGGGCAGCGACTACGACCTTTTCATGGGTCTCGGTTACGACAACGCCCTCGGCGCTCAGATCGGCATCACGGTCATCGCCACCGGCTTCCAGGGTTCCGCCGGCGACGACATGGAGACCGCCGTGGCCACCCGCACCGAGAATACGCCCCGCGAGGAGGCCCGCATCATCCTCGAGCTGGGCAGATCCCAACCCGCGGCAGTCCCGGTGCCCGACCCCGTCGCCACCCCGGCGCCACAGCCGGAGCCGACCCTGGTCATCAACCGCCTGGAACGCACCGACTCCCCCCGGCTGGAGCCCCTGTATCCCGCCTCACCCGCCGCCGCCGCCGATCCAATCCCCGAAACGGGCTCGAATGCCCCGGTATCCGTACCTTTGTCCCGGCAGGCCGACGCCTCCAACCCGCTACAGCCCGCCACACCGCCTCAGCACCACGAAAACCAGGGGGCTCCCCCCACCCTCCACATCCTACCCCCGCAGGGCGACTTCTTCGCCAAGCCTGCCCGGATCTATGTGGACCGGGAGGGACCTGTCGCAGGACCCGACACGGAGCCCCAGAACAATCCGCATCAGGAGAGCAGGCCGGTGTTCGATCCAAACGCCGAAATGCATCTGGTGATAAGGGAGAATCCAGCGGCGGATGGGCCCGACCACCCCTCTGCTGCACTCGATTCGGCCTCCATCGAGGAACCTGCGCTGCAGGACGAGTTGGAGGAGCAGAAACGCATCAAGGCGATCCGGGAGCTCAAGCTGCGCAACTTGTCCTACCGGAACTACAACGTCTCCGATCCGAACAACGAGTACGAGCAGATACCGGCTTACATCCGCCGCGGTTCCCCTGAAAGAACGGCCCAACCTCCTTCCGCACCCGAACAGCTCTTCAGCAACATCACCGTCAACGCAGACCCCGAGCGGGACAAGGGCTACCTGAGTTCCCTCAACTCCTTCCTTGACGGGAAGAAGCCCGACTGACACCGGGCCGGCCACCCGGAGGATGACGACATGCCGCAGACCATTTCTCGCCAACAGTTATGCAGACAGTTCTGATCACAGGGGGTACGGGACTCATCGGCACAGCCCTCAGCCGGCACCTGCTTGATGATGGCTTCCATGTCATCATCCTCTCCCGCAACCCCCGCGAGACGGCCGCCCGCCACGCCGTGGCCGCCACACATCACGCCTTCCGCTCGAGTGGCCGGCTGATGCATTCCCGCTGGGACATCCAGCGCATGACCATCGACCCGGCCGCCCTGCAGGAGGCCGACTTCGTCATCCATCTCGCCGGCGCCGGCGTCGCCGAGAGGCGTTGGAGCGAAGCCCGCAAGCGCGAGATCCTCGAGAGCCGGACCCGCAGCAGCGCCCTCCTCGCCGAAAGCCTGCAAAGACATCCCAACAAGGTCCGCGCCGTCATCAGCGCCTCCGCCATCGGCTGGTACGGGCCCGACACGGGCCGGCCCTTTGTCGAGACCGACCCCGCCAGCGACGACTTCCTCGGCCGTACCTGCCTGCAATGGGAGCAGAGCATCGACCCGGTGAGCGACATGGGCAGGCGGCTGGTGAAACTCCGCCTCGGCATCGCACTCTCCCGCGAGGGAGGCGCCCTCCGGGAATTCCGCAAACCGCTGCTCCTGGGCATGGCAGCCATCCTCGGCGACGGCCGACAGATGGTCAGCTGGGTGCATGTCGGCGATATCTGCCGCGCCTTCACCCATGCCATCACCCACGACGCCATGCAGGGCGTCTATAACCTCACCGCCCCGGAACCCGTCTCCAACCGGACCCTCACCCTCACCCTGGCCCGGCAGTCGAACGGCCGTTTCTTCCTGCCCGTCAAAGTGCCCTCCTGGGCCCTTCGGCTGGCCATGGGAGAAATGAGCGTCGAAGTACTCAAGAGCGCCACCGTCAGCAGCCGGAAACTGCAGGATGCCGGCTTCCGCTTCCTGTACCCCCAGATCGAAGGGGCCATGGCCCAGTTGATGCAGTCCCGTTGAATCGGGTGAGTGTCAGACATGCCTGTCCAAGGGGCCACCTCCCTCCCATGGAGTTCTGGGCAATGGTCCGTGGAAGCGTCGGCCGGAACGCCGGGGTGGGTGGCCTACCTGCGGCATGCGGGTCATTGCATGCGCACGGGCGGCAGCCGGATCTCGCTTGCGGCGCGGTCCATGTCGAAGGTGCCCGGGTCGAGGAGGTACCGCTCAGACGTCTCCAGTATCCGCGACCGGGCGACCAGAAAGGCCTGCATCTGCGCTTCTGGCAGTCGGAGGCGGTAACCCGTCGTGCCTACCCGGTCGTTGAATCCGGGATTGAGGATGTCGAACCGGGCGAGGTTGAACCCCAGCAGTCCGGTGACGATCAGTGAATGGTAGGCGCCTTGGAGGTCCAGGCTGTCGCTCACGCCGGCCTCGTAGGGGTGGGCCGGGGTCGGGGCCATCGCCAGTCCGGTTGTCAGGCCGCCCCTGCCTTCGAGGCAGTAGTGTGTGGCGATGTATTTCCGGACATGCTGTCGGGTTTCGCGGGGCAGCCGGGCTTCCACGGCCCAGAAGTCCTTGACGCGGGCGTCGCGCAGGACGGCGGCCATCCGACCGGAGCCGGCGTTGTAGGCGGCGATGACCAGGAGCCAGTCGCCGAACTGCCGATAGGACTGTTTCAGGAGGTAGGCGGCCGCTTCCGTGCTTTTTCGGATGTCGAGGCGGTCATCCGCTCCCGGGCGTACGCGGAGGCCCAGGGACCTGGCGGTCACCGGCATGAACTGCCAGGGTCCGGCCGCCCCCATCGGTGATACGGCCCTGGTGCCGAGCTTCGACTCGATCACGGCGAGGTATTTCAGTTCCCTGGGCAGGCCGTGCGCCATGAGGATGTTCTCGATGGTCCTGAGTGTTGCCGCCTGCTTGTCGCGCAGGGCTTCGAGGAAGCCGCGGTTGTGCAGCGCGTAGGCTTTGACGAAGTCGGCAGCCACGGGTTTCAGGCCGGTGAAGTCGGGGAAGGCCGAGGTGACACCCGGGTGGACGGCGCCATCGAGCGCAGGGGGATGACCCGTCGCGGCCATGCCTGCGGGGTCTAGTCCCATTTCCCTGGCGGTGACAGGGAAGGAGTCCTGATGGACGGGTACCATGAGGGCCGCCTGGGCACTGTGGCCTACCAGCAGGACGGCGAGGGCCGCCTGCCGCATCCCTTTTCTGACAATGGCATTCTGCAACATCCCAGTTCGGTTTTTAGGTGAACCTCAACTGTTTCAGGCAGGCAATCCGACGGGTCTGTACCCGCGGGTCGTTCAAGGGTATCGGCTTTTGCACAATTGCAGGAGGGTGGTTTCCCCATCCTGGGCGGACAGGGCTTGAATACCAAAAGGCATGCCATTCCTGTGTTTCCCGATGGGGAAGCTGATTCCGGGTGTCCCTGCCAGATTGGCATATACCGTGAAGATATCGGCCAGGAACATGGAGGTGGCGTCTTCGCGGTTTTCGCCGAACCGGAAGGCCGTGCTGGGGGAGGTGGGCAGTAGGAGGATGTCGAAGTCGTTGAAGATCAGCGAAGTCTTTGCCAAGATGCGCTGTCTGGCCTGTTGGGCACGGCCGTAATAGGCGTCGAAGTATCCGGCGCTGAGGACGAAGGTGCCCAGCATGATGCGGCGTTTCACTTCCTTTCCGAAGCCTTCGGAGCGGGTATTCCGGTAGAGCCGGTCGAGATCCTTGACATTTTGTTGGGTGCGATGGCCATACCGGATGCCGTCGTAGCGGGCGAGGTTGCTGGAGGCTTCGGCGGTGGTGAGCACGTAGTAGGTGGGTACGATATGGTCGAGGAAGTCGGCGTCGATGCCGGCGACGGCATGGCCCTGGCTGGCGAGGCCTTCGATGTATCGGCGGATGCCATCGGCGATCTCGGGGTCGAGGGAGGGGTGGTCGAGGGCTTGGCGCAGGTAGGCGATGCGGTAGCGACGGGTTTCGGAGAGGTTCCGGGAGTAGGAGGGTACGGGCCGGTTGGAGGCGGTGCTGTCGAAGGCGTCGGCTCCGGCGATCGTCTCGAGGACGCGGGCGATGTCTGCCGGGCAGGTGGCGAGGATGCCGATCTGGTCGAAGGAGGAGGCGTATGCGATCAGTCCGTGGCGTGATATCCGGCCGTAGCCGGGTTTCAGGCCGATGATGCCGCAGAAGTCGGCCGGTTGGCGGACGGATCCGCCGGTATCGCTGCCGAGGCTGACCATGCAGAGTCCGGCGGCCACGGCGGCGGCGGAGCCACCGGAGGAGCCGCCGGGCACGCGGGTCTCGTCAAGTGGGTTGAGGACCTTTCCGTGGCAGGAGTTCTCATTGGACGAGCCCATGGCGAACTCGTCGCAGTTCAGGCTGCCGATGATGATGGCTTCTTCCTGCAGCAGGCGTTCGACGGCCGTGGCGTTGAAGTCGGGCCGGTAGTCGGCGAGGATGCGCGAGCCGGCGGTGAGCCGGTGTCCGCGATGACAGATGACGTCTTTGATGCCGACGACGACGCCGTGGAGCCGTCCCCTGGGGCGGCCGGTTGCGCGGGATGCGTCCAGTGCGCGTGCGCGTTCGAGTGATTCTGTCGGGTAGGTGTCGACAAATGCGTTGAGGTGCGAACGACGCCCGATCTGCTCGAGGTAGTGGGTCACGACCGATTCGCAGGCGGTGTCACCCCGGTCGAGTGCGGCATGGAACCCGTCTATGGAACGATGCGCATACAAGGATGGGAGATGGGTGGGAGGACTGTTGCGGGTGATGGCGTCACTTGGACTCCTTTTCCTGCATGCCTTCTTCGATCTCGCGCTTGACGTTCGACTTGGCGTCGTTGAATTCGCGGATGCCGCGTCCCAGTCCGCGCATGAATTCGGGGATCTTGCGTCCGCCGAAGAGGATCAGTACGGCCAGGACGATGAGGATCCATTCGGAACCGCCCGGCATCGAGATCAGGAATATGGTGTTGGTTCCCATGATTTGGTAGGCTTTATGCGAAAGTACGGATTTGGCGGCGAAGGCGCGACGGGTGGGCATAAAAAAGGCGGGCTGCCGGTTGCAACTCCGCCTGTGGATTGCGAATGGGGGAGGGGGTCAGCGGACACGTTTCTCCTTGATCCGTGCGCTCTTGCCGCTGCGGCTGCGGAGGAAGTAGAGTTTGGCCCGGCGGACCTTGCCGACCTTGTTGAGGACGACGGACTCGATATGGGGGGAGGAGACGGGGAAGGTGCGTTCCACGCCGACGCCGTCGGATATCTTACGGACGGTGAAGGTGGCCGTATGGCCTTCGCCCTGGCGCTTGATGACATCGCCCTTGAAGCTCTGTATGCGTTCCTTGTTGCCTTCTACGATCTTGTAGTTGACGGTCACGTTGTCACCGGCCTTGAACGCCGGGAGGGCGCTGCGGGAGCCGAGTTGTTCGTGAACGTATGCGATGACGGCGTTCATGGTCGGGAATTTAGGAGTGCGAAGGTATGTCAAAAGGGCATTGCTGCCAAGAAAAATCGGGTATGTCGCGGTGGCCTGGGCGGTTGCCGGTCATCGGGCCACGTTGACGGCGCGTTTTTCGCGGATGACGGTGACCTTGATCTGGCCGGGGTAGGTCATTTCGTTCTGGATCTTCTGGGCCATTTCGAAGCTGAGCCGTTCGCTGTCGCCGTCGGACATCTTATCGGCCTCGACGATGACGCGGAGTTCGCGGCCGGCCTGTATTGCATAGGCCTTCTCGACGCCGCCGTAGCTGAGGGCGAGGTTCTCCAGGTCGCGGATGCGCTGGATGTACTGTTGCATGATCTCGCGGCGGGCGCCGGGCCGGGCGCCGCTGATGGCGTCGCAGGCCTGGACGATGGGGGAGATGACGTACTGCATCTCGGTCTCGTCGTGGTGGGCGGCGATGGCGTTGACGACGGCGGGGTTCTCGCCGTACTTCTCGGCGAGGCGGCCGCCGAGGAGGGCGTGGCTGAGTTCGGTCTCCTCGTCGGGCACCTTGCCGATGTCGTGGAGGAGGCCGGCGCGTTTGGCGAGTTTCGGGTTGAGGCCCAGTTCGGCGGCCATGATGCCGCACAGGTTGGCCACTTCGCGGCTGTGCATGAGCAGGTTCTGGCCGTAGGACGACCGGAAGCGCATCTTGCCGACGACCCTGACGAGTTCCTTGTGCAGTCCGTGGATGCCGAGCTCGATGATGGTCCGCTCCCCGATCTCCATGACCTGTTCCTCCAGCTGTCGGCGTGTCTTTTCGACGACCTCCTCGATGCGTGCGGGGTGTATGCGTCCGTCTGCCACGAGCCGTTGCAGGGAGAGGCGGGCGACTTCCCGACGGAGCGGGTCGAAGGAGCTGAGCACGATGGCTTCGGGCGTGTCGTCCACCACCAGGTCGACACCTGTGGCGGCCTCGATGGCGCGGATGTTGCGGCCTTCGCGCCCGATGATCTGGCCCTTGATCTCGTCGCTCTCCAGGTTGAAGACGGTGACGGTGTTCTCGATGGTCTGTTCGGACGCCGTCCGCTGGATGGTCTGGATGATGATCTTCCGGGCTTCCTTGTTGGCCTTCTGCCGGGCATCCTCGATCATCTCCTGCTGGAGGGAGAGGGCCTTGGTCTGCACCTCCTGGCGGAGGGATTCCAGCAGTTGCGCCTTGGCCTCTTCGGCGGAGAGCTGGGCGATCTTCTCCAGCCGGCGGATGTGTTCCTCCTGGTGCTTCTCCAGCTCGGTCCGCTTCTGGTTGACGACTTCGGTCTGCCGGTTGAGCTGTTCCCGGATCGCGTCGTTCTCCTTCGACTGTTTCTCCAGGTTCTCGAGCTTCTGGTTGACGCCCTGCTCCTTCTGTTTGATGCGGTTCTCGGCTTCGGCGACCTTCTTGTTCTTTTCCAGCAGTTCGCGGTCGTGTTCGGCCTTGAGCTGGACGAACTTCTCCTTTGCTTCCAGCAGTCGTTCCTTCTTGAGGTTCTCGCCCTGCGCACGGGCGTCGGCGACGATCTTGGACGCCCTTTCTTCGGCCTCCTGGACCTGCCGGGTGGTGTTCTTGGCGAAGATGAGCTTGCCGGCGAAGATGCCGACGATGAGGCTCACGAGGGATGCTATGACGATGATGAGGTTCGTGTCCATGGGGCTTTGTTGGTCGTTTCTCGGATGGTTGAGGGTTCTGGCCGCGCATCCGTTTGCGGCGGCCGAAGATACGGAACCCCCGTCATACCCCGAAACGGCCAGCGGGGCTCAGCCCTCATCCGGGGAGGGGCGGACCGCCCCGTCCAGCATCGATTCCAGGGCCGTCAATTCCTCGGCGACGGCCATCAGGTCCGCCCCGCCGCCCGTACCGGCCCTGGGCTCCGAGAGGTGCCAGAGGAGCACCATGGCCAGGTAGTCCTGCATGTCCTTGCCGGCAAAGCGCGATTTGAAGTCGAGGAGCTGCTCGTTCACCGCCTTCGCCAGGCGGCGGATGCGCTCCTCGTCGGCCGGCTCCACGAGCACCCGGTAGGTCCGGTCCCCCACCAGGATGTTGACCGGGATCATCTGCTGCATAAAAAAAATTAGGAATTTATTTGGATAAGTCAAAAAAAACTATATTTGACGGCATTCTTTGGTGCTCATCCCATATCCTGCGAACCATCGACCTCTGGAACCCCGTTCCGTCCGTACACCCATTTATAACAATTAAGTCCAAGTCCATGGTCGCCCGTCTGCGTTTTCCCGTCTTCATCGACAGTGTCGTGTTCGAACTGCCCGAGCCTGCGTGCGCCCCGTTGCGGGCCGTCCTTAAGGATGAGGCGGGCACGGTCCGCAGTTCGTTGAACACAAATATCCCCAAGGGAGTCAGCACCTTTTACTGGCGCGGCTTGAACGATCTCCCCTACGGCGTGTACACCATCGAGTACCGTCATGGGGAGACGGAGCAGAGCCAGCGGATGGTGAAACGGGTCTGAGTCCGTTCATTCGCCCAGCCGGGCGATGCATTTGTCGATCTCCCTGACATATTGATCGATCAGCCTTCCGATCTCGCGTTTCCCGTCCTCGTCGAGGGTGCCTGCCGATGCCTGCAGGATGCCGGCCTGCCTTTCGAGGTGTGCGCATCTGTCCATGGCCTCGCCGAGGGCCATGCTTTTGCGGTCCAGTTCCTGTCGGAGCCGGTCGTTCTCCCGTTGCAGGGTGCGGTGGTCCTTCACGAGCCGGTTGACCTTGGCGGATACCCGGGAGAGCTGGTCGGCGATGGGCTCCATGGCGTCAGTTTCTGACCTGTGCGCCGCACGACCCTTCGTAGGCTGCGGCGAGGGCCCGCATCATGTCTTCCACGGCCTTGTCGGTGAGGGTGGCGTTGTTGTCGCGGAAGCTGAAGCTGATGGCGAGGGATTTCCGGTCCTTGCCCAGCCTTTCGCTCTCGAAGACGTCGAAGAGGGCATAGTCGTGGAGTTTGTCGAGTTGCAGGGCGTCGGTCGCCTTTCGGATCGCTTCGAAGGGCAGGGCGGCGTCGACGACGATGGCGAGGTCGCGGGTGACGGTCGGGAACCTGGGGATGTCGTGGTGGCGGATGTGCATGTTTTCGGCCAATGGCAGGCAGGCTTCCCAGTCGATCTCGGCGTGGAAGACCTCCTGTCGGATGTCGAACCGGGCGGAGGCAGGGGCTGCGACCCTGCCGAGGGTGGCGACGGGTTGGTCTCCGATGGTTGCGGTCAGGCGGAGGTCGAGCCGGTCGTCGTCGCCGCCGGTGCGGAACTGCAGGTCGGGCAGTCCGATGCCGGCGAGGAGGGCTTGCAGGGTCCCCTTGAGGTGGAAGATGTCGGCCTGTCGGGTGGGGCGGTTCCAGGAGGGCGGGGCGATGGCTCCGGTGGTGAAGAGGGCCAGGCGTTCGTGTTCGGCGAAGCCGCCGTCGGCTAGGGTCTGGTAGACCTTCCCGAATTCGAAGAGCCGGAGGTCGTTGTTGCGGTGGTTGAGGTTGCGGGCTACGCTGAGGAGGCCTGTCTCGAGGAGGGAGGGTCTGAGGATGTCCAGGTCTGCGCTGAGGCTGTTCATCATGCGGACGGCCTGCTGCAGTTCTTCGGGGTGGTGGATGGCGGAGGCGGTGATGGAGTTGTTGAGCATTTCGCGGAAGCCGGCTCCGGCGAGTGTGGTGGAGACCTTTTCGCGGAGTGCTTCGCGCGACTGGAGGGTTTCGCCGGCCGGGCTGAAGATGATCCGTGGGGGGATGGCGATGTTGTCGAACCCGTCGATCCGCATGATCTCCTCGGCGATGTCTGCCGGGAGGCTGATGTCGGTCTTGTGGGACGGCACTTCAACGGTCATGCCGTCGGCGTCTTCTCCCAGGATGGCGAAGCCGAGGGCCTGGAGGATGCCCCGGACGGTGTCGGCGGGGTAGTCCTTGCCGCTGAGGCCCCGGAGCCGGCGGTGGGTGAAGGAGATGACGCGGGGTTTGGCCGGGGCGGGGTGTACGTCGCAGGCTTTCGAGGCGGGTCGCCCGCCGGATACCTCGCAGATGAGGCGGGCGGCGTGTTGGAGTACCTGGAGGGTGCGGCCGGCATCCACGCCCTTCTCGAAGTGCATCGCGGCGTCGGTCCGCAGGCCGTGGCGGTAGGAGGTTTTGCGGATGCCGGCGGGGTGGAACCAGGCGCTTTCGAGGAAGACCTCGCGGGTATCGGCGGTGACGCCGCTGTCGCGTCCGCCGAAGACACCGCCCATGCAGAGGGGGTTGCCCCGGGCGTCGCAGATCATGAGGTCGTCGGCGTGGAGGGCGCGTTCCCGTCCGTCGAGGCCGACGAAGGGGGTGCCATCGGGCAGCCGCATGACACGGATGGCCCCGCCGGGTATCCGGTCGGCGTCGAAGGCGTGGAGCGGTTGTCCCGTCTCGTGGAGGACGAAGTTGGTGACGTCGACGATGTTGTTCACGGGCCGCAGGCCGATGCTTCGGAGCCGTTGACGGAGCCAGGCGGGCGATTCGCCCACGCTGACGCCGGAGAGGCGCACCCCGGTGTAGCGTCCGCAGGCGTCGGGGGCCTCGATGCTGACGGGCATCGGGGCTTGCCCGTCGGTCAGGGCCGGCGCATCGTCGAGGGGGCTGCGGGGCGACACCCGGAGTCCTTCGTGGTGGTTCAGCCAGGCACAGACGTCCCTCGCCACGCCGAGGTGGCTCATGGCGTCGCTCCGGTTGGGCGTCAGGCCGATGGAGATGACATGGTCGGTATGGGGTCGGAAATGCTCGGCGGCAGGCATGCCGGGGCGCAGCACGTCGGGCAGGACGAGGATGCCGCCGTGGTCGTCGCCCAGTCCGACCTCGTCCTCGGCGCAGAGCATGCCCTCGCTGCGCACACCCCGGATGGTGGCGGCCCGCAGGGTGAGCGGCGGCTGGCCGGCGGGATGGATCGTCGACCCAACGGGGGCCACGAGCACCGTCTGCCCGGCGGCCACGTTGGGGGCTCCGCAGACGATCTCCAGGGGGCTCCCGGCCCCGACGTCCACCCTTGCCACCCGCAGCCGGTCGGCCTGCGGATGGGGCCCCAGCTCCAGGACCCGACCCACGCAGAGGCCGGCCAGGCTGCCCGGCACCTCCTCGTACAGCTCGTAGGCCTCCACCTCCAGGCCGATGGCGTTCAGGATCGACGACAGCTTCCCGTGCGGGATCTCCACCGGGAGGTATTCCATGAGCCAAGCATAGGAGAGGACCATAGGCCGGAAAGGGCTTTCGGACAAAGATAAGCCCCGAGGCCGAACCCCGGCGCCCCCTTCCGACGGCTGCGGCGCCCTCCGCCGCCCCATTTTTTTTCGTCACACCCGGTGTGGACAGCCCGCGGCCCCACATGCCGTTTCTTCAACTGTTTGTGAATACGGATATTTGTAGCGTGGATAAGTGGACAAAGGATGTGGAACAACCCGTGGGCATCCTGTGACCAACTTAAGGCGGGCCTTGCGGGCCCGTCGCGGGGCAAAGGGGCTACTTTCGCCCGGTCCGCCAGCCGCGGGTCCGTCGGGACCCTGGGGCGGTGCCCGGAAAACGAAGACATGATGGAACTGACCAATACGAACCGCGACCGTAAGAACCGGCGCAGCCCTTCCACCGAGATGGGCGGGCTTGCCTTCGGGAAGGTGCCGCCACAGGCGCGGGAGTTGGAGGAGGCGGTGCTGGGTGCCGTGATGCTGGAAAAGAGCGCCTTCGACACGGTGGTCGAGCTGCTGAAGCCGGAGTGTTTCTATACGGATGCCAACCAGCGCATCTTCGGTGCCATGATGGCGCTCGCCAACAAGCAGATGCCGATCGACCTGCTGACGGTCGTCGAGGAGCTCCGCTTCCGGGGTGAGCTGGAGGGGGTGGGCGGGGCCTACTACGTGTCCCGACTGACCAACGCCGTCGTCTCCTCCGCCAACATCGAGGCGCACGCCCGCATCGTACTCCAGAAATTCATCCAGCGCGAACTGATCCGCATGAGCGGCGAGATCATCAGCGAGGCCTATGAGGACACGACCGACGTCTTCGACCTCCTCGATGATGCGGAGAGCCGACTCTTCGAGATCACCAACAACCACCTCCGCAAGAACTTCGACTCCATCGACACGGTCATCATGCGGACCCTCAACCGCATCGAGGACATGCGCACCCGCCAGGAGGACGTGACCGGCGTCCCCAGCGGTTTCGAGAGCCTCGACCGGGTGACCTACGGCTGGCAGAACTCGGACCTCATCATCCTCGCCGCCCGCCCCTCCGTGGGCAAGACGGCCTTCGCCCTCAACCTGGCGCGCAACGCCGCCCTGCATCCGACCAAGCCCACGGCCGTGGCCTTCTTCAGCCTCGAGATGAGCTCCTCGCAGCTGGTGCAGCGGATCCTCTCGGCCGAGAGCGAGATCCTCCTCGAGAAGATCGCGCGCGGACGGATGGAGGAGCACGAGATGCAGCAGCTCTACCGCAAGGGCATCCAGCGCCTCACGCAGGCGCCCGTCTTCATCGACGACACGGCCGCCCTCAACATCTTCGAGCTGCGCGCCAAATGCCGCCGCCTCAAGAGCAAGCACAACGTCGGGCTCATCCTGATCGACTACCTGCAGCTGATGACGGGCACCGGCGACAACCGCAACTCGAACCGGGAGCAGGAGATCAGCACCATCTCCCGCAACCTGAAGGGCCTGGCCAAGGAGCTGCAGGTGCCCATCATTGCACTCAGCCAGCTCAGCCGCGAGGTCGAGAAGCGCAAGGAAGGCAACAAGATCCCCCAGCTGAGCGACCTGCGCGAGTCGGGCGCCATCGAACAGGACGCCGACCTGGTCATGTTCCTCTACCGCCCCGAGTACTACGACATCACCAGCAACGAATTCGGCGAGAGCAACAAGGGCGAGACCCATGTCCGCATCGCCAAGCACCGCAACGGCTCCCTCGAGAACATCAAACTCAAGGCGCTGCTGCACATCCAGAAATTCGTGGATGCGGACCCTTCCGACTACCCCGGCCCCGGCATGCCCGCCGGCCAACCCGGCAGCACCCCCGGCGCCGACGGTCCACGCCTCTTCATCCAGCGGGGCAGCCGCATGAACGATGGCGACCTCGGCGACGACGAGCCCCTCTTCTGAACCCGAAGCCCCCCATGACACCCCGTCTCACCCGCCATGCCCTTACCCTCTGCCTTGCCCTGTCGGCCTGCCTGGCCGGACGGGCACAGGGGCCCTGCGAGGCCGGGCTGCCCCCCGTCGTCTTCGTCCACGGCTTCCTCGGCTCGGGCGACAACTGGGCGGAGCATGCCCGCCGCCTGGAGACGGCCGGCTGGTGCCCCGACAGGATCCTCGCCTTCGACTGGAACAGCCTCGACAGGGGGGCTCGGACCGACTCCCTGCTGGACGGCTTCATCCGCGACGCCCTGCGCCGTACGGGAGCCCGGACGATCGTGCTCGTCGCCCATTCGGCCGGTGGCGGGGTATGCGCCCGCCTGCTGTCGTCGCCAGAGCGGGCCCTCCGCGTCTCCCACTATGTACATATCGGCAGCAGTCCCCTGGCCGCACCGCCCGGGGGCGTGCCCATGCTAAACATCTACAGCGAGGGCGACCGCATCGCCAGCCGTGCGGCCGACATCCCCGGCGCCCGCAACCTCCGTCTGGAGCGCCAGGACCACCTCGAAGTGGCCACCTGCGAGGAGGGCTTCAGGGCCATCCTCGACTTCGTGGTGCCCGCAAGGCCCATGCCCGCCGAGGGCCGTCCCTCCAAGGCACGACGCTGGCGGGTCTCGGGCCGGGCCGTCGTCCTCGGCGAGAACAGGCCCCTCCAGGGCGCCCGCATTGAGGCATGGGCCTATGACACCCTCACCGGCCAACGCCTGTCTTCGACACCGGCATGGTCGGGCCTGGCCGACACGGCCGGTCGCTGGGGCGGATTCACCGCCCGCGACGGACAGGCCTACGCCTTCGTCCTCACCCCGCGTCAGGGACGGGTGGTGCAGTACTTCCTCGGGCCCGTCCGCCATCACCGCCGGCTCACCTACCTCCGGGCCCTGCCCGCCTCGGGCATGGCCGCCATGCTGCTCTCCGGGCTGCCGTCCGACAGCACCGCCTCGGCCCTGGCCGTCTTCACCGCCAACCGTGCCGTCATCCATGGCCGCGACACGCTGGCCTGTAACGGGACGGCCCTGTCGGGCCCCGAACTCACGCCACCCGCCAAGACCTGCATCGCCCTCTTCCTCTACGGTGCGGGGAGTGCCGCCCTCAACACCGGCCGTCCGATGCGGCAGTTCGCCGCCGCCCCTTTCCTGAGCGGTGCCGACCTGCTCCTCCCCGCCGGGGGCGGCAGGACCATCCACCTGCACTACAACGGCCGCGAGAGGGTCCTGCCCGCCATCCCATCCCGCGAGGCCGTCCTCGTCGCCGTCTTCGACTGACCCGAATGGACATCCCCTCCTTCCATGCCCCGGAGATCCCGCAGGCCGGTGAGCGACTCGTCCTCGACGAGGAGGGTTCTCGGCATGCCGTCCTGGTATTGCGGATGCGCGAAGGGGCGGTGGTCCGCCTGGTCGACGGGCGGGGTGCCAGCGCCATCGCGGAGGTGACGGATGCCCATCGGAAACGATGCGCTTTGCAGGTCCGCGAGCGGTCTGTCCGGACCGACACCCGCCATCCGCTGACCTTGGCGGTATCGCTCCTCAAGAACCCGTCGCGCTTCGAATGGATGCTGGAGAAGGTCTGCGAGATCGGCGTAAGGCGGGTGGTACCGCTCATCCTGCACCGCACCGAGCGCCAGCGCGTCCGTCAGGACCGGCTCACTGCGGTGGCGCTGAGTGCCATGCTGCAGTCGCAACAGTCCTGGATGACGGAGGTCCTCGCCCCGATGGAGCTGGGGGCCATGCTTTCGTGGCCGTCGGCCGACCATCGGCTGATCGCCCACTGTCTGCCCGGCTCGGCGGCTGCCGACCTGGGGCCGGTGGGCGGGGAGGTGCTGATGCTGGTCGGGCCTGAGGGGGATTTCACCCCGGCGGAGGTCGATGATGCGCTCGGGGCCGGCTTCCGTGCGGTCAGGCTGGGCGGCAGTCGCCTGCGTTCCGAGACGGCGGGCGTCGTGGCGGCCGCCTTGCTGTGCATCGGAAGCCGGCCCTACTGACCGCTGTTGCGGTCGGCGTGGCAGCCGTCTGTGCCGGTCAGTCGCCCACGTGCGGTTCCCGCAGTTCCACGGCCGGCTTGCCTGCCATCTTCTTCCGCATGCGCATGTTGAGCAGTTCCACGCCGAAGGAGAACGCCATCGCGACGTAGATGTATCCCTTGTCGATATGGTTGCCGTGCAGCGGCTCGAGGCCTTCGAAGAAGAGGCTGAAGCCGACCATGAGGAGGAAGGCGAGGGCGAGCATCTTGAGGGTCGGGTGGCGGTGGATGAAGCGGGAGATGCGCTCCGAGAAATAGAACATGATGATCATGGCGACGATCACGGCGGTGGCCATGACCTCCACGTGTCTGGCCATGCCGACGGCGGTGATTATGCTGTCGAAGGAGAAGACCATGTCCACCAGCAGGATCTGGCCCATGACCAGGCCGAAGGACCCTGCTTCCTGGGCTGTGCTCCCGGCGTGCTCCTCGCCTTCAAGTTTGGCATGGATCTCCTTGACGGTCTTGTAGAGGAGGAAGAGGCCGCCGGCGAACATGATGAGGTTGCGGAGGTTGAAGCCGACGTGGGTGTCGCCGACGTCGAGTCCGAAGAGTTCGCGGCTGCCGTTGCGCACCAGCCAGCCCAGGGCCATGAGGAGGAGGATGCGGACGGAGATGCCGAGGACCATCCAGAGGCGGCGGGCGGCCAGGCGCCGCGACGGGGCGAGGCGGCCCATGAGGATGGAGACGAAGATGACGTTGTCGATGCCGAGGACGATCTCGAGCAGGCTGAGCGTCAGGAGGCTGACCAGGGCGTCGAGGTTGAGGAGGTGTTCCATTGAAGCGCGTGGGGGAGGGTGAGCTGCAAATGTCCCGTTTGGGCGGGGATTGTCCAAAAGGCGTTTCGGGTTTGTCAGCCTTCCGCCCTGTTCTTGTCGGCCAGCAGTCCCCGGCAGATCTCCGAAGCGGTGGAAGGTCCGCCGTAGACGAAGCCCGTCCATACCTGTACCAGGGTGGCCCCTGCGGCGATGCGTGCCCTGGCGTCCTGGGCGGTGCGGATGCCGCCGCTGGCGATGAGGGCGAGCCGTCCTTCGGTGCGCCGGGCGAGGTGTTGCAGGACCTGCATCGACCGGTCGCGCAGGGGTGTGCCGCTGAGTCCGCCGGCTCCGATCGTCGCGGCCTGTCGGCGGGAGGCCTCCGACAGCGGTTCGCGGGCGGTGCTGGTGTTGGTGGCGACGAGGCCGTCGAGGCCGACCTCGATGGCCAGGTCGGCGACCTCGTCGAGTTGTGTTTCGCCGAGGTCGGGTGCGATCTTGAGGAGGATGGGGCAGCGGGTCGGCATGCCTGCGTTGGCCTCTGTGAGCCGGCCGAGGATGCCGGCGAGGGCCTCCTTCTCCTGCAGGGCGCGGAGGCCGGGGGTGTTGGGGGAGCTGACGTTCACGACGAAGTAGTCGACACGCCCGTGAAGCTGGCGGAAGCAGGCCTCGTAGTCGCGCCAAGCCTCCGTGTTGGGGGTATCCTTGTTCTTTCCGATGTTGCCGCCCACGAGGATGCGGCCGGCATCGCCCTCGTGGTGTTCGCGCCAGGCGTCCAGCCGGCGGGCCACCCTGTCCACGCCGTCGTTGTTGAAGCCCATGCGGTTGATGAGCGCCTCGTCGGCCGGCAGGCGGAAGAGGCGTGGCCTGGGGTTGCCGGCCTGCGGCCGGGGGGTGACGGTGCCCACCTCGACGAAGCCGAAGCCCAGGGCCGAGAGCGCTTCCAGGTGGCGGGCGTTCTTGTCGAAGCCGGCCCCCAGCCCGACCGGGTTGGGGAAGCGCCTTCCGAAGGCCGTCGTGGCCAGCGCCGGGTCGTCCACCCGGTAGCGGGCGGCCAGGCGTGCCCGCATCCCCGGCACCCGGCAGAGCCCCGAGAGAGCGCCCATGGACAGCTCATGGGCCTTCTCCGCCTCCAGGCGGAACAGCAGCGACCGGATCCATCCGTACATCGGGGCGAAGATAGTCAACCGCTGGGGCAGAACCCGGGCCGGGACACCGGCGTTGCCTGGTTTTTTCCGGGTCGAAAAGGGGGAAGAATGTCTTTCCATCCTGATGAAATGTTCATACTTTTAGGTGGTCTTCCGGTCCGCCGGAGTCACCGTCCACGGAAAACCCAGCACCATGCAGGAAGCATACATCGTAGCGGGCTACCGCACCGCCGTGACGAAGTCGAAACGCGGCGGTTTCCGCTTCACCCGGCCCGACGACCTGGCCATCGAGGTGATCCGGGGGCTCATGGCCAGCGTGCCGGCCCTGGAGGCCGCCCGGGTGGACGACGTGATCGTGGGCAATGCCGTCCCCGAGGCCGAGCAGGGCCTCCAGGTGGGCCGCATCATCGCGGCCCGCGCCATCGGGCACCACGCCCCCGGCATCACCGTCAACCGCTACTGCGCCTCCGGCCTGGAGGCTATCGCGATGGCCACGGCCAAGGTCCGGGCCGGCATGGCCGACTGCATCGTGGCCGGCGGGGCCGAGAGCATGACGATGGTGCCCTCCGCCGGATGGAAGACGGTGCCCTCCTACGCCATCGCCAGCGAGGAGCCCGACTACTACCTGGGCATGGGGCTCACGGCGGAGGCCGTGGCCAGACAGTACGGCATCAGCCGGGAAGACCAGGACGTCTTCTCCTACGACTCCCACCAGAAAGCCCAGCGGGCCATCGACGAAGGCCATTTCAAACCCGGCATCCTCCCCGTCACGGTGGAGCAGACCTACCTGGACGAGTCATCCCGACGCCGGACGCGCTCCTTCGTCGTCGACACCGACGACGGGGTGCGGCGCGACACCTCCCCCGAGGCGCTGGCGAAGCTGAAGCCGGCCTTCGCCGTCAACGGCACCGTGACCGCCGGCAACTCCTCGCAGACGAGCGACGGCGCCGCCTTCGTCATCGTCATGTCGGAACGGATGGTCGCAGAACTCGGCCTGCAGCCCATCGGCCGCCTGGTCGGCGCCGCCGTGGCCGGCGTCAACCCCCGCATCATGGGCATCGGCCCCGTGGAGGCCGTGCCCCGTGTCCTGAAGCAGACCGGCCTGTCATTGGGCGACATCGACCTCCTGGAGGTCAACGAGGCCTTCGCCGCACAGGCCCTTGCCGTGATCCGGACCCTCGGCCTCGATCCCGCCAAGGTCAACGTCAATGGCGGCGCCATCGCCCTGGGCCACCCGCTGGGCTGCACGGGCTGCAAGCTCACCGTGCAGATCCTCCACGACCTGAAGCGGCTCGGCGGCCGCTACGGCATCGTGACGGCCTGCGTGGGCGGCGGACAGGGCATCGCCGGGGTCATCGAGAACCTGGCCTGACGGGGGCCCGACCCCCGCCGGGCGCGACGATCGAAAACCGGGCCACAGACCCGATGACATACCGGTGCACGGGCGACCGCGAGACGTATCGAGCCGAGCCCGCAACCGCCGGGAAAAACCGAACCATGGACAGCAGCCCTGCCCCACAGGCCGCGTCGACGCCGGCCTCCGCCCACCAACGCACCGCCTCCGGCATCCAGCCCTATGCCGGCGCGTGGACCCGCCACCAGGTCATCCACCTGCTCAAGCGCACGATGTTCGGCGCCTCCAACGCCGACATCGACCATTTCCTCGCCAAGGGGATGAACGCGTCGGTGGACGAGCTCCTCGCCACCGTCAGCATGCCGCCCCCACCCCTGAAGCACTACGCCAACGCGTCCACGACACCCGCCACCGACCCCGACGTGTCGCTGGCCACGGGCACGACCTGGGTCGACACGCACACCGCCGACGGCACCGTGCAGTCGAACCGCATCACCTCCTTCCGCTCCTGGTGGATGGGGCTGCTCCTGGGGCAGGAGCGCAGCATCCGCGAGAAGATGACCCTCTTCTGGCACAACCACTTCGCCACCGAGATCAACGAACACGGCAACGCCCGGTACGCCTACCGCCACCACAGCCTGCTCCGGGCCGGCTGCCTGGGAAATGCCAGGGCCCTGGTGCGCGCCGTGACCCTCGACCCCGCCATGCTCGCATACCTCAACGGGCAGCTCAACACGCGCACGGCCCCCGACGAGAACTACGCCCGCGAACTGCAGGAACTCTTCACCCTCGGCAAGGAGAACAACCCCAACTACACCGAGGACGACGTCAAGGCGGCCGCCCGCGTCCTCACCGGATGGCGCAACGACAGCGCCCGCAACAGCTCCTACTTCGACGCCGCCCGCCACGACACCAACGACAAGGTGTTCTCGTCGTTCTACGGCAACCGCGTCATCAAGGGGCGGACCGGCGCCACCGCCGGAGAGGCCGAGCTGGACGACCTGCTCGACATGGTCTTCAGCAAGCAGGCAGAGGTGTCGAGGTACATCGTGACACGCCTCTACCTCTGGTTCGTCTACTACGACATCGACGCGGCCACCCGCGCCAACGTCATCGAGCCCCTCGCCGCCCGCCTCGTCAGCAACAACTGGGAGGTGCGGCCCGTCCTGTCGGCCCTCTTCCGCAGCGAGCACTTCTACGACGCCCTCAACCACGGCTGCCAGATCAAAAGCCCGATGGACCTCATCGTGGGCGCCTGCCGCGAGTTCGGCGTCCGCTTCCCCGCCCCGGCCGAATACCCCGCGCAGTACACCCACTGGAACTACTTCCGCAACTGGGGCACGACCCTGCAACAGACACTGGGCGACCCGCCCGACGTCGCCGGCTGGAAGGCCTACTACCAGACACCCGGGTACTACGGCATCTGGATCAACAGCGACACCTACCCCAAACGCAACCAGTTCACCGACATGCTCTCGGTCTCCGGCTACACCGCCGGCGGCTTCAAGGTCGTCATCGACCACCTCGCCTACGCCAGGTCCTTCCCCAACCCCGGCGACCCCAACGTTCTCATCCAGGACATGACGCAGCACCTCCTCCGCATCCCCATCACCCTCGCGTCCCGGCAGCAGCTCAAGAAGGACATCCTCCTGAGCGGCCAGGACCAGGACTACTACTGGACCAACGCCTGGAACGCGCATATCGCCAACCCGTCCGACGCCGCCGCCCTGCGCGTCGTGCAGACGCGCCTGCAGACGCTCGTCAAATACCTCATGAACCTGCCCGAGTACCACCTCGCCTAGCCCCGAAAACCTCCCGCATGGAAAGAAGAACGTTCCTCCGGAACCTCCTGCCGGCGGCCATGGTGCCCGCCGTGGTCGACGGTTATTCGGTCAAGGCCCTGATGCCCTCGCCGCTGCTCGGCGCCCTCATGAACCTGACGGCCGACACGGACCATGTGCTGGTCATCATCCAGCTCAACGGCGGCAACGACGGCCTCAACATGGTCATCCCGCGCGACACCTACTCCCTCTACCAGGTCGCCCGCTCCAACATCGCCATCCCCGAGTCGAAGGTCCTCAGCCTTACGGGCAACGACCGCACCGGACTGCATCCGGCCATGACGGGCCTGCAGGCGCTCTTCAACGAGGGCAAGGTGGGCATCGTGCAGGCCGTCGGCTATCCCACGCCCAACTTCTCGCATTTCCGGGCGACCGACATCTGGATGACGGCGGCCAACAGCAACGAGGTGCTCACCAGCGGCTGGGCCGGACGCTATCTCAACGAGTCCTTCCCCACCTTCCCCACCGGATACCCCAACGCGGCCATGCCCGACCCGCCGGCCATCCAGATCGGGTCGGTGACCTCGCTGACGCTCCAGGGCGTGGGTACGGGGATGGGCATGAGCCTCACCAACCCCACCTCCTTCTACAACCTCGTCAACGGCCTCCAGGACCCGGCCCCCAACACCCCCGCCGGAAAGGAACTCACCCATATCCGTACCGTCGCCCGACAGACCACGCAGTACGCCACCAGCATCAAGGCGGCGGCCGACAAGGTCGCCCAGCAGGGCCCCTACCCGTCGCCCAACGCCCTGGCCGACCAGCTCAAGATCGTCGCACGGCTCATCAAGGGGGGGCTCAAGACCCGCGTCTACATGGTCGGCATGGGCGGCTTCGACACCCACGCCGTGCAGGCCAACAGCACCGACACGACCACCGGTTCGCACGCCAACCTGCTGCGGACCCTCTCCGACGCCGTCAAGGCCTTCATGGACGACCTCAAGCGGCTCGGCGTGGAGGACAGGGTCCTGGGCATGACCTTCTCCGAGTTCGGCCGGCGGATCCGCTCGAACTCGAGTGTGGGGACCGACCACGGCGCCGCAGCCCCCCTCTTCGTGTTCGGCTCCAACGTACAGCCCGGCATCATCGGTCGCAACCCCACCATCCCCCTCAACGCCACCTTCAACGACAACGTCCCCCACCAGTACGACTTCCGCAGCGTCTATGCCTCCATCCTCCAGCAATGGTTCTGCGTGGACAATGCCATGCTCCAGGCCGTCATGCTGCGCAACTTCCAGCAGCTGCCCGTGGTCAAGGCCACGGCCTGCAGCAACGTCAACCCGAAGATCCTCGAGGGGGAGCGACTGATCATGAACTACCCCAACCCCTTCACCGGGACCACCAGCATCACCTTCCGCACCGAGGGCGGGCATACGCTGGTGCAGGTGATGGACACGCTGGGCCGCGTGGTGGCGGTGCTGACGGACCGCGAGTACACGCCGGGTTCGTACACGATGCCCTTCGACAGCGGCCGGCTGCCGCCGGGCGTCTACTATGCCCGCCTGCAGAACGGTCCGGCGACGCAGGTGAAGGCCATGCTGAAGGTCCGCTGACCCGTGCCTGCGGCGGGCCTGTCGGATCAGACGGTGTTCCGCCGCCGTTCGCCGATCTGCTGTCGCCACATGGCGTAGTAGAGTCCCTTTTCCGCCAATAGGCTTTCGTGGTCGCCCTGTTCGACGACGCGTCCCTGTTCGAGGACGAGGATGCGGTCGGCGTGCAGGATGGTGGACAGGCGGTGGGCGATGAGGATGGTGATCTGTTGGCGGGCGGCGGAGATGCCGCGGATGGTGGCGGTGATATCCTCTTCAGTGATGGAGTCGAGGGCGGAGGTGGCCTCGTCGAAGAGGAGGATGCGGGGTTTCCGGAGGAGGGCGCGGGCGATGGAGAGGCGTTGGCGTTCGCCGCCCGAGAGTTTGAGGCCGCCTTCGCCGATGAGGGTGTCGAGGCCGTTGTCGGCGCGTTGCAGGAGGTTCTGGCAGGCGGCCTTGTCGAGGGCGTCGCGTACTTCCGCTTCGGAGGCGTCGGGCCTGACGAAGAGGAGGTTCTCGCGGATGGTGCCGGAGAAGAGCTGGGTGTCCTGGGTGACGAACCCGATCTGTCGGCGGAGGTCTTCGAAGTCGATCCGGGTCTCGTCGGTCCCGTTGTAGCGGATGCTGCCTTCGTCGGGGCGGTAGAGGCCGACGAGGAGTTTCATGAGGGTGGTCTTTCCGGAGCCGGAGGGGCCGACGAAGGCGATCGTCTCGCCGGTGGAGACCTGGAAGCCGATGCCGTCGATGGCGCGGTGGGTGGCGGTGCGGTGGCGGAAGGCGACGTCGCGGAATTCGAGGGTCTCGACGGGTCCGAGGGGGACGGGGTTGGCGGGTGCGGCCTCGGGCTGCTTGCGCATGAGGGCGTCGTAGTTCTGCAGCGAGGCTTCGGCCTCGCGGTAGCTGAGGAGGATGTTGCCGATCTCCTGGAGGGGGCCGAAGATGAAGAACGAGAAGAACTGCATGGTGACCATCTCATGGGGCTTCATGCTGTCCTGGAAGATGAGCCACATGAGGAGGAAGAGGATGACCTGGCGGAGGGTGTTGACGAGGGTGCCCTGGAGGAAGCTGATGCTGCGGATGCGTTTGACCTTGGTGAGTTCGAGGCCGAGGATGCGGTAGGTGTTGGCGTTGAGCCGTTTCACCTCCTGGCTGGTGAGGCCGAGGCTTTTGACGAGTTCGATGTTGCGGAGGCTCTCGGTGGTGGAGCCCGCCAGGGAGGTGGTGTTGCTGACGATGCGCTTCTGGATCTCCTTGACCTTTCGGCTGAGGATGTTGGTGAGGGAGGCGAGCACGAGGATGCCGCCGACGTAGGCCACCATGACGGACCAGTGGATGTAGATGGAGGCGTAGGTGAAGACGAAGACCATGCCGACGAGGATGGCGAAGAGGGCGTTGAGGAAGTACTGGATGAACTTCTCGGTGTCGGTGCGGACCTTGATGAGCACGCTGAGGGTCTCGCCGCTGCGCTGGTCCTCGAAATCCGAGTAGGGGAGCTTCATGGCGTGCTGGAGCCCGTCGGTGAACACCCGTGCGCCGAACTTCTGCATGACGACATTGGCGAAGTAGTCCTGGAAGTTCTTGGCGATGCGGCTCAGCATGGCGGTGCCCATCGACAGCAGCAGGATCCAGAGCACGCGCTGCAGGTAGTCGTCGTATGGCGTGTCGATGCCCGCCTCCCGGTCGCGTACGAGTTCTTCGCCCACACGGATGATGCGGCCGAAGAGGATGGGGTCGAAGAGGGAGAACACCGTGTTGACGGTGGCCAGCAGGAGGGTGAGGGCGATGAGGGCGCGGTAGGGCCGCAGGTAGCGTAGCAGGATCTTCATGTCTCCGGGGATGGACCGCAAAGAAACGAAGAAGGCGGCGCTTCGCCCGTCCGGTTTCTTCAGCTGCGGCGGAAGGCCCAGCGGGCCATCTCCTTCCAGGAGGCCTTCTTGCCGTAGAGGAGGATGCCGGTGCGGTATACCTTTCCGGCGAACCAGGTCGTGAAGAGGAAGCCGCCCACGAGGAGGCCCATGGAGAGGGCGAGTTCCCAGACGGGCACGGTGCCGGGGATGCCGAAGGGGATGCGCCCCATCATGACGATGGGCGAGGTGAAGGGGATGAGGCTGCCCCAGACGGCCATGGGGCTGCCGGGGTTGTTGAGGCTACTGGAGAGGATGATGAAGCCGAAGACGATGGGCATGGTGATGGGGAGCATGAGCGACTGTGCCTCCTGGGCGTCTTCGTTGATCACGCTGCCGACGGCTGCGAAGAGGGAGGCGTAGAAGAGGTATCCGCCCAGGAAATAGAACAGGAAGCAGGGGAGGATGACCCACCAGTTGGCCCCGGCGATGAAGTTCTCGCGGGCCTGGAGGATGCGGAAGGCGGTCTCCTGGCCGGCAGGGGGCTGGAGGGCGCCCTGGCTGTTCCGGGCCATGTCGACCACTTCGGCGGGGAGGACGAACTCGACGGCCGTCATCAGCGCCAGGATGAGTCCGATCCACAGGAGGAACTGGGTGAGGCCGACGCCGGCGATGCCGACGATCTTGCCGAGCATGAGTTCGAAGGGCCGGCAGGACGAGACGATGACCTCGGCGATGCGGTTGGTCTTCTCCTCCATGACGCCGCGCATGACCATCGAGCCGAAGACGAACATGGTTATGTAGATGAGGATGCCGCTGCCGAAGCCGATGCCGTAGGCGAGGCCGGCGTTGGAGGCCTTGGTGCCCCCGTCGTCCTCGTAGACGCGGGTGTCGAGGCGGACGAGTCCGCGGCGTCCCGCCTCGGTGAGCGAGTCGATGAAGGCGCGGTCGATGCCGCGTTCCTCGAGCAGGCGGTTCTCGAGGGCCTTGTCGAGTTCGCGCTCGATGCGTTCGACGGTGGCGAGTCCGAGCTGGCGGGAGCTTCGGAGCTGGTAGTGGCCTCCGGTCGTCCCGTCGGGGAGGTAGAGCACCCCGTCGAAGCCCTTTTCGGCGAAGTTGAGGCTGTCGACGCCTGGGTCGAAGGCGAAGACGAGCCGTTCGGAGTCGCTCCGCAGGTAGCGGCTGTAGAAGCCGGTGTCGCCGACGACGGCGAGGCGTTCCGTCTCGTTGGCGCTGACGGCGAAGTAGACCGACCCGAACAGGATGAGCACCATCGTGATCGGGAGGAGGAAGGTCGATAGGAGGAAGGTGCGGTTGCGGACCCGGGTGAGGTATTCGCGCTGGATGATGATGCCGATCTTGCCCACGGTGGCGTTGTTTTCGGGGTTCTCAGGGATTCGGCTGGAAGGCCCTGGCGGAGGGGGCGCCTTCCACCAGCCGGATGAAGATGTCGTTCAGGGAGGGGAGTACCTCCTGGAAGGCCTCGATGACCAGGCCCTGGGCGATGAAGTGGCTGAGGATCTCGTTGGAGCCCGCGTCGGGCGAGAGCCGGAGGATGAGTTCGCGGCCCTGGCCTCCTGTCCGGCCAAAGGCCGGCGAGGCCTGCTGGGCGGCCTCCGGTTCCCGGTCGAGGGTGATGCGGTAGAGCCCTTCGCGGTATTGCCGGCGGACGGCCCCCACGGCCCCGTCGAGGATCTTGCGGCCCCTGTCCACCAGGATGATATGGTCGCAGATCTCCTCCACCTGCTCCATGCGGTGGGTGCTGAAGACGATCGTATGGCCGGCTTCGGCGAGCCGGAAGATCTCGTCCTTGATGAGGTTGGCGTTGACGGGGTCCAGTCCGCTGAAGGGCTCATCGAGGATGATCAGTTCGGGGTCGTGCATGACGGTGGTGACGAACTGCAGTTTCTGGCTCATGCCCTTGCTGAGTTCCTCGACCTTTTTGTTCCACCAGGTGTCCATCCCGAGCCGCGAGAACCACTCGCGCGCGCGCCGCTGGGCATCATCGCGGGAGAGTCCCTTGAGGCGGGCCAGGTAGAGGGCCTGTTCGCCGATGCGCATCTTCTTGTAGAGGCCCCGCTCCTCGGGCATGTAGCCGATGCGGCGGACGTCGCGCAGCGGGTCGAGGGCCCCTCCGCCGAGGCGGATCTCGCCGGCATCGGGGAAGAAGATGCCCGTGATCATCCGGAGCAGGGTGGTCTTGCCGGCCCCGTTGGGGCCGAGGAGACCGAAGATGGAACCCCGGGACACGGTGAAGCTGATGTCGTCCACCGCCTGCTGGCCGGAGAACTGTTTCCTGAGGTGGCGTACGTCGAGGATGGCATCCATGGGCGGAGGGTGTTCTATCCCCTGATGTGTCGGGGGAACCGCGTTAAAGTTACAGGGCCCGGCCCAGTATTGAGGATGCCGTCGCGTGGGTTGCCGGAATTCCCGTCAGCCGATGCGGACCAGGTGCATGGTTCATCACCGTCCCCTTTTTGCAGACACCCCGGGTCATGATCACGCCCCTTTGTGCCCGGCACGCTCCCGGTTCGGCGGGGTTTTTTGCTGTACGGGTTCCGTCAGCAGTTCCGCCGGCGGCTGACGGTTCACCGGCACTGGGGCGGGATGGTCCCGTTGTCGGGGGTGCGTGTCTGCGGCCGGGGGGTGTGCTCAGGCGGTCACGGCAAGGGCGTCTGCTACGCGTTGGCCGTCCATGGCGGCGCTGACGATGCCGCCTGCATAGCCTGCCCCTTCGCCGCAGGGGTAGAGGTTTTCCCATTGGGGGTGACGGAGGGTGACGGCGTCGCGGGGGATGCGCACGGGGGAGGAGGTACGGCTCTCGGTGGCGACGAGCACGGCTTCGCGGGTGAGGTAACCCCGCATGCGGCGGCCGAAGGTGCGGAGTCCATCGCGGAGGGCCTGATGGATGAAGGGTGGCAGTACGTCGCGCAGGTCGGCCGGTCGGATGCCCCTGGGGTAGGAGCAGGTGGGCAGGTCGGGGGAGGTGCGGCCTTCGGTGAAGTCGGTCACCCGGACGGCGGGTGCGGTGAAGGCGCCGCCGCCGGCCTGGAAGGCCCGGCGTTCGATGTCGGCCTGTAGGTGCATCATGAGGAGCGGGTCGGCGGCCGGGGTCCCCTGCTGGCTGTTGCGGCGGGCGGACGCGTCTGCCAGCCGGGCTTCGACGACCATGCCCGAGTTGGCATAGCGGTTGTTGCGGGCGGAGGGGCTCCAGCCGTTGACGACGAGTTCGCCGGGCGAGGTGGAGGCCGGGGCGATGATGCCGCCCGGGCACATGCAGAAGGAGAAGACGCCGCGGTCGCCGGTCTGTTCGACGAGGCGGTAGGCGGCTGGCGGCAGGAAGGGGGAGCGGGGAAGCCCCGGCGGGCCGTGGTATTGGATGGTGTCGATGAGGGCCTGGGGGTGTTCGATGCGAACGCCGATGGCGAGGGGTTTGGCTTCGATGGCGATGCCGGCCGCTGCGAGCATATGGAAGACATCACGGGCCGAATGGCCGGTGGCCAGCACGCAGGCGTCGGCCGGGATGGTGGCGCCGCCGGCGGTCCGGACGCTCTGAACACGGCCTGCCCGGGTGTCGAGGCCCACGACGCGCTGTCCGAAATGCACTTCGCCGCCGCAGGCGATGATCTGTTCGCGCATGGCGGCGATGATGCGGGGCAGGCGGTTGGTGCCGATGTGCGGATGGGCGTCGACGAGGATGTCGGGGTCGGCACCGAAGCGGACGAAGAGTTGCAGGATACGGCGGACGTCGCCCCGTTTGGCGCTGCGGGTGTACAGTTTGCCGTCGCTATAGGTGCCGGCCCCGCCCTCCCCGAAGCAGTAGTTGCTGTCGGGGTCGAGGATGCCCTCCCGGCTGAGGGCCGCCAGGTCGCGCCGGCGGGCCCGGACATCCTTTCCCCTGTCGAGCACCACCGGCCGGATGCCGTGTTGGAGGCAGCGCAGGGCGGCGAAGAGTCCGGCCGGGCCGGCGCCGACGATGAGGGCGGTGCGTGCGGCCCGGTGGACGTCCTGGAAGGTGAAGTCGGGGGGAAGTACGGCCTCCGGGGCTTCGCCGATGAAGGCGAGGACCGACAGATGTATGCGTACGCTGCGGCCCCGTGCGTCGATGGAGCGGCTGAGGGGCTGCCAGCCGCAGAGGTCCGCCTCGGCCACGCCTGCCGACCGGGCGGCGACCCGGCGGATGGCGTCCGGGTCGGACGCCTCCTCCGGACGGAGGCTCAGCTGCAGGGGCTTGCGCATGGCATCTCGGACATGGGCCGGAGTCCCCGGGTCAGAAGGGCAGGTCGTCCGGCGTGTCGGCCGATGGGGAGGGGTCGGGTCCGAAGGCGGGCATGTTGTCGGCACCCGTCTGGGGCTGCGACAGGACCGACTCGATGCGCCAGGCGTCGAGGTTGGTGATGTAGTTCACCTGTCCGTTCCGCTCCCAGCGGCTGCCTCGCAGGTTGAACTGGACCTTGACGGTGTCGCCGACCCGGAAGCGGTCCAGGATGGCGGTCCGGTCCTGTACGAGCTGGAACTTGACGTAGTTGGTGATGGTGCGATCGCGGACCTCTTCGGTGACTTCGATGACGAATTCCCGGGTGCGGAACTTCTCTGAGCGCTGGACCGTGTCGAAGACGGCAGTGAGTCGGCCTTGGGCTTCGTAGGACATGTCGTTGTCGGGTTTGGCCTGCGAAGGTACCCCGATATGCCTTGCCACTGACACGGGGGATGGAATTTTTGGGGATATTTGCCTTTATCGCCCACCCATGACACTCCGCCGCCTGGCCCGGTACCCGGTCGCCGCCCTCCTGTTGATGACGCTGTCGGTGTCCTGTTCCACGGTCCACCGCCCGCGTTCGCTCCGTTATGCCTCTTATAATATACAGGCAACGGCGGTTGACAGCCCGATGCTGGGGTTCCTGGAGCCCTATTCGGGCCGGCTGCGGCGGACGATGGATGACAGCCTGGGCTGGCTGCCAGCGACCCTTTTGAAGGGAATGCCGGACCCGAGCCTGGGTCATTTCCTGGCCGACACCTACCTGGCGATGGCGCGCGCGCGGTTCGACAGCGGGGTGCAGGTGGCCTTTATCAATGCCGGCGGCATCCGCCTGAACACCCTTCCGGCGGGCCGTCTGCGGCGGGGAGCCGTCTACGAGGTGATGCCCTTCGACAACGAGCTGGTGATCCTGCGGGTGACGGGGGCACAGCTTCAGTCCTACCTCGACCATATCGCCGCTGAGGGCGGCGGTGGCGTCTCGGGCCTTCGGATGACCATCCGCGAGGGCAAGGCGGTGGACGTGACCGTCCAAGGCAGGCCCTTGGACCCCGGCGCGACCTACCTCATGGCCAATTCCGACTATACCGTCCTGAGTGGTTCGTACACCGGCCTCCGGGCACTGCCCGTCAGCCGTACCGGCTACCTCCTCCGGGATGCGACCATCGAGTATTGCACGCGGTTCCGGGATGCCGGCCGCCCCATCGGCGTCTCCCTCGACAAACGCATACAGCATGTCCCATAGGCGAAGGTTCATCCGCGAGGCGGGCCTGACGGCGGCCGGCCTGGCGCTTTCGGCCGTCCCGTCCCTTGCCGCCCGTCCCGACGGTCGGCGCTCGCTCACCATCCTCCACACGAACGATGTCCACAGCCGTCTGGAACCTTTTCCCGCCGATGCGGGCGGCAACGCCGGACGGGGTGGCGTGGCGGCCCGCGCGGCGCTCGTCAGCAGGATACGGACCGAAGCGGAGCACGTACTCCTCCTCGACGCCGGCGACATCTTCCAGGGCACGCCTTTCTTCAACATCTTCAAAGGCGAGCCCGAACTCCGGGCCATGTCGCTGATGGGCTATGACGCGACGACGATGGGCAACCACGATTTCGATGCGGGGATCGCCAACTTCGCCGAACAGGTGGCCGCCCATGCCCGCTTCCCGGTCGTGGTCTGCAATTACGACTTCGCGGGGACGCCCATGGAATACCGCCACATCCCCCGGATGGTCGTCCGCAAGGGCGACCTGCGGATCGGCATCACGGGCGTCGGCATCGAACTGCAGGGCCTCGTGCCCCAGGAACTCTACGGTGGCACCCGCTACCTCGACCCAGTGGCGGAGGCCGACCGGCAGGCGTACCAGCTCCGCCGCCGGGAAGGCTGCGACCTCGTGATCTGCCTCTCCCACCTGGGGGATGCCTACAAGGACGGGAAGGTGAGCGACGAACGCCTCGCACAGGATACCGAGCACATCGACCTCATCATCGGCGGACATACCCATCGCTTCTTCGATGCCCCGCGGGTATACCGGAACCGTGCCGGACGACCTGTCGCCGTCAACCAGGTCGGCTGGGGCGGCCTACGCCTGGGCCGGCTCGACTATGTCTTCGAGAGCGGCAAGGCCCATCGCCTGAAGGAGAACGCCACACTTTTAATTGAGAAAAATTCGGGGGACTAAAAATTTTTTTTTTTAACCATCACCCCTATTTTCGCCGCCCTGTCCAAATGAAATTCGCCGACAAATTTTTTAATGCACAGCGTGTGGAAAACCCTCCCGTTTTCCTACTTTGTGTCAGCAACAACACTCAAGAGAAACCACCGGGCCGCAGGTGTCTCTGACAGGCGACGATTCTCGGTACCATCCAATATCCTCACCGTCCCCCCTGGGGGAAGTGGCGCGCATGCGGCTCAAACTGCATGCGGCATGGAAAACGCGCACCATGTTAGACCCTCAATCCCGCTACTTCAGATGCAGAAGACCCACGAACAAGTCTGGACAAGTTGTCTTGCGATCATCCGGGACATCGTGGAGTGGCAGCATTTCAAGACCTGGTTCGAGCCCATCCGCCCTATCGCGCTGAAGGACAACGTCCTCACCATCCACGTGCCCAGCCAGTTCTTCTACGAGTACCTCGAGGAGCATTACGTCAACCTCCTGGCCAAGACCCTGAAGCGCGAACTCGGCAAGGATGCCCGGCTCGAATACCGCATCATGGTCGACAGCGGCAGCGGTGGCAACAAGCCCCTGACGATGAACGTGTCGGGCCACGGGGTCCGGTCGAACGCCAGCAACGAGATGGATTTCCCGCTGGTGATCCAGAACCCGGTGAAGAATCCGTTTGTGATCCCCGGCCTGAAGAAGATGCAGGTCGACTCTCAGCTGAACCCAATTTACACCTTCGAGTCCTTCGTGGAGGGCGACTGCAACCGCGTGGTGCGCCGGGCGGGCAAGTCGGTGGCCGAGAAGCCGGGTGCCACCTCCTTCAATCCGCTGGTCATCTACGGCGGGGTGGGCCTCGGCAAGACACACCTGGCACAGGCCGTCGGCAACGAGGTGGCGAGGCTCCATCCGTCCAAGGTCGTCCTCTATGTGAGTTCGGAGAAGTTCATCAACCAGTTCCAGGACCATTCCCGGAACAATGCCATCAACGACTTCATCCATTTCTACCAGCTCATCGACGTCCTGCTCATCGACGACATCCAGTTCTTCAGCCGCGCCGAGAAGACGCAGGACGCCCTCTTCGCGATCTTCAACCACCTGCACCAGTCTGGCAAGCAGCTGATCCTCACGTCCGACAAGCCGCCGAAGGACCTGGAAGGGGTGCAGGAACGGCTTCTGAGCCGTTTCCGGTGGGGGCTGAGTGCTGACCTGCAGATCCCCGACTACGAGACCCGGATGGAGATCCTCGAGAAGAAGATGCGCAACGACGGCCTCGAGATGCCCAAGGACGTGGTGAAGTACGTGGCGTACAACATCCAGAGCAATGTCCGCGAACTGGAAGGGGCGCTGATCTCGCTGCTGGCACAGTCCTCCCTCAACAAGCGCGAGATCGACCTCGAACTGGCCAAGAAGGTGTTGCGGAACTTCATCCGCACGACGTCCAAGGAGGTGACCATCGATAACATCCAGAAGATGGTCTGCGACTATTACGACGTGCCCTACGACCGGCTGCTGCAGAAGACGCGGAAGCGCGAGGTGGTGCAGGCCCGCCAGATCACGATGTACCTGGCCAAGATCTTCACCAAGAACTCGCTGAAGACCATCGGGGAGCATTTCGGGGGGCGCGACCATACCACCGTCATCCATTCCTGCCAGACGGTGAAGGACCTGATGGACACGGACCCCATCTTCCGCGAGAACGTCATCGAACTGCAGCAGAAGGTCCAGCTGGCCGCCCTCTGATGCTGCCGCCCGGCCATCCCCCGCATTTTGGGGTATGGTGCTCTTTTCTTAAATTTGCCGCCCGCCATCAACGCAAGGTCAGGCGGTCCTCATGTCCGGTGAGGTGGATGAGTGGCTGAAATCAGTAGTTTGCTAAACTGCCGTACGGGGAAACCTGTACCGCGGGTTCGAATCCCGCCCTCACCGCCGGAACCTCCAGCACCTCCCCTCGGGGAGGTTTTTTTTGCCTTTCGACGAAATACCCCCAAGGTCGCTTGACCGGACGACAGGGAAAAATACGTGGGGTGCGCAATTTTTGGCAGCACACGTCGTTTTTTCCTACAGGGTTCAAACACAACATCTTACTTAAAAATCCAAAATCGCTATGTCAACCCATTCCATGACCTTCCCCAGCGTGTTCGAGGCTGCGTACGGGAACACGGAAAACACGGCCGCCTCCCTGCTGACCGGCATGAAGCTCAAGGTCGACGGGCAATGGTACCTCGTCGGGGACCTCGCC